>Ga0315298_1000542_pt1 | contig 73011 bp, 66 predicted proteins | sample WHS_1_MG_FD_203077 | JGI IMG/M metagenome (GOLD analysis project Ga0315298, IMG submission 203077) | Extremophilic microbial mat communities from Washburn Hot Springs, YNP, Wyoming, USA - WHS_1_MG | ecosystem: Environmental > Aquatic > Thermal springs > Hot (42-90C) | place: USA: Wyoming... | reverse complement strand
CCATTTGAAAGATTTAAAAAATTAAACACAGAAGGAAATTTGTGGATTTATGTTTTGAGTTTGGGAAAAGAAGTAATTTGTGACGATGAGGTTGGCAAATTGATTTTTGAAAGATTTGGATTTTTACCAGGAAATATTTTGTTAAAAAGTGTTTTGTACAGATTGAGAAGACAAGGTTACATTCAAACAGAAAAATATAAGGGAAAGAAAGCTTTCAAAACAACAGAAAAAGGAATGAAAGAGTTGGAAACAATGAGAAATTTCTGTCAGGAATTGTTGCAAAAAATATAGCTTTTACCAACTCAAAAATTAAAGAATTTTAGATTTTTGGGCGTTTTGTTGTAAAAATGCGCTAAGGGAATTAAAATTAAAAAATATGCTTGATTTATACAAGGAAAAATTTAAAAAAATAGAAATTTTAGTTGGTAAATTTTTTTCTCTTTTATCACTCACTCCGAATCAATACACCTTAGCTTCAATTATTTTTGGTCTTGGGACCTTTTATTGTTTAACAAAGCAAAATTTAATTTTGGCGACTTTTCTTTTTATTTTTGCTTCTTTTTTGGATTTTGTTGATGGAGCAGTCGCAAGATATAAGGGAATTTCTACTAAATTTGGTGCGTATTTGGATACAGTTTGCGACAGATATGTTGAAGCTCTCTTGCTTTTTGGAATGTTATTTTTGCCCTTGCCTCAAATTTTTCTTCCCCATTTTGCCTGGATTTTTTTGATTTTAGTTGGTTCTTTGATGACAACTTATGCAAAGGCTGCTGCAAAAGAAAAAGAGTTGAGTCTTCAAGAACTAAAAGGTGGAATTTTTTCTAGGGCTGAAAGGTTAATTTCTTTAATTTTAGCTTTAATTTTAGGAATTTTTAATTATTATTGGATGACGATTCTTTTAATTTTAATTGCAATTTTAACTAACATTTCAGCAATTCAAAGAATATTTCTTGCTCTAAAATGCCAAAAAGAAAAGAGTATTTCTTAGTTGGTCATTTTGCAAAAGATATAATTGATGGCAATTTCCAAATTGGGGGGACAGTTTTTTATTCTGGAATTTTGGCTAAAAAATTTGGTTTTGAAGTTAAAATTTTAACTAGCTTTGGAGAAGATTTAAAAGAAAAAATCAAAAAAGAGCAACTTTTAAAAGATATTAAAATTTTTAATGTAGCCTCTCAAAAATCTACCACTTTTAAAAACATTTATTTTAAAGATAAAGAAAAAAGAAGGCAGTACCTTTTTAGTATCGCAAAGAAAATCTCCGCAAAAAATTTGCCAAAAGAAATTGACCCTCAAATTTTACATTTGGCTCCGTTAATTCAAGAGGTTGATCCTAAAATCGCAAAAAAATTTAAAAATTCTTTTATTGGTGCTACTTTACAAGGCTGGCTAAGAAAAAGAGCAAAAAATTCGCAAGTTTTATTTTCTTTTTGGAAAGATTATAAAAAATTTTTGCCACTCTTTAATGTAGCAATTTGTAGTTTGCACGATTTAAAAAATGATTTTTCTTTGGCAAAAGAGTTTGCAAAATATTCTAAATTGTTTGTTCTAACAAACGGAAAGAAAGGTTGTATTGTTTTTGAAAATTCAAAAATTACCAAGATTTTGCCAAAAAAGATTTTAAAAGAGGGTTATTTTACTGGAGCAGGAGATGTTTTTGCTTGTGCATTTTTTACAAACTACGAGAAAACAAAAAATCCATATTTGGCAGGAGAATTTGCAAATGAAATAGCAGGTTTGCACATTAAAGAGAGCGCAAAAAAGTTATTTAATTTTCAAGCCAAGCTTTCCTAAAGTGGGAAAGATCAAATAAAAAAACGGAGATTTTTTGCCAAAGGCTTTTGTTTTTCTGTCCAAAATGGCTTCTTTAAATTCTTCTAAATTTTTTGTCTCAGCTACAGTAAAAACTGAACCAATTGCTTCGTGAAAATGAGCATCGCTTCCTCCAATTTCTGCTAAGTTATACTTTTTGGCAAAGATTTTTGCTTTTTTGTCAAAAAAAGAAAAAGGAAGCCTGCCGTTTAAAACCTCGATTCCATCAATTAAATCTAAATATTTTTTAATATCGTCTTTAAATCCTTCAATCGGGTGAAAAGGATGGGGCAAAATAACGATTCCTCCTTGAGATTTAATTTCTTTTACTGCTTCAATGAATTTTTTCGATTTAACCTCTTTTTCTAAAAACAAACCCAAAACGTCTCCTTTTTCAGTCTTTTGTTCTTGCCCCAAAATTAAAAAAATCCCACAATCTTTTGCTGCCCTTTTTGCCTCATCCCATCCTTTTGTCGTCTCGTGATCTGTTAAAGCAATTCCGTCTAAACCAGTTTTTTTAGCACTTTTGACCAATTTTTCAGGAGAAGAAATTCCATCTTTTGAATAATAACTATGACAATGAAGATCAATCTTCATTATTAGTTGTTAAGTTGTTATCATTCGTATTTTTCTACAGTGAATTTGTAGACAAAAATTTTTTCTTTTTGAGGATCAATTCCTGCTTTCTGGCAAGCAATTGAAATTTGCTGTTCTACCGTTTCTACACCTTCTATGTCTGGTAACAAAACCCCGGTTTTTGAAACAATTTCTTTGCCTAAGAGTCCATCTAGAATCCATTCTTGATCAGGGAAAGCCAGGGGAAAGTTTTTCACAACGATTCCATATTTTTTAGGATTTAGCTCTTTGATATTTTTAACTGACTCTGGATAACTTAAAACAGACACAGAGATTGAAATTTCTTTTAGCTCGTCTAATTTCACAGGTTCAAACCTCCAATCTTCGGTAGCCGCAGCGATCGCATTTTTAATTGTTTCTTCAGCAACATTAACTCTTGTTGGTAAATAAGTTCCAATACATCCTCTCAGTTTTCCATTTTTTTCCAAAGTAACAAAAACCCCGGCTCTTCTTTTTAAAAATTCTTCTGGAAAATCTTTTGGAACTTCAATAATTTTTCTTTCTTTCAGATATGTTTCTATTGCTAATTTTGCTAATTTGACAAGTGGGTGCATATTTTTTTATTTTACCTCAAACAAAAAATTTTGCCAATTTTCTGAATGAATTTGAGATAACTTTTGAGCATTTTCCACTTTGAAATTCCCAATTTTTGTTCTCCTCAATTCTTCAATTAATCCTCCAACTTTTAGTTTTTCTCCAATATCATTTGCCAAAGAGCGAATATAAGTTCCACTAGAACAATGAACTTTTATTTCAAGATAGGGAAAAGAGTAGTTTAAAATTTCAATTTGATAAATTTTGACCTTAACTGGCAAGAGCTCAGTTTTCATTCCCTTTCTCGCAAGTTCATAAGCTTTTTTGCCTTTAATTTTTTTTGCTGAATAGGGTGGAGGGGTTTGTAAAATTTCACCACAAAAACTTTTTAAAACTTTTTCAATCTCTTCTCTTTTTGGAATTTTCTCAAATTTTATTTCTTCGATTTTTCCTTCTTTATCGAAAGTATCAGATTTTACTCCAAGTTTTATTTTGGCAATATATTCTTTATCTAATTTTTGAAACTCGCTCAGTTTTTTTGTTGCTTCTCTTCCAATACCCAAAATCAAAAGACCTGTAGCAATTGGGTCTAAAGTTCCAGCATGTCCGATTTTTTTAATTTTTGTTATTTTCCTTAAATAATCAACAACATCATGCGAAGTCATTCCTTCTGGTTTATCAACTAATAAAAATCCAGACTTCATAATTTAAGCTTGAAAAATTCAATAGCGTTTTGAGTAGTAATTTTGTCAACTTCTTCAATTTTCATTTTTTTAATTCTTGAAATTTCTTCAACAACCAATTTTATTGATCTTGGATCGTTTCTTTGACCGTTTGGACCAAGCCAGGGAGAATCTGTTTCTGTCATTATTTTTTCAATTTTTAAATCTCTGACAATTTTTTTAATATTTTTTGAAGAAAGCAAAGTGGTATTTACTGAAATTGACCACCCATTTTCAATTATTTTTGGCAAAAGATCTTTTTGAGTGAAAAAATGCATCAAAACATTTTTTGCCCCACTTTTTTCTAAAACTTCAATCGCTTCTTTAAATGCTTTTCTAGCATGAATTACAAGTGGCAAATTTAAATTTTGTGCCAAATCAATAAATTTTACAAAGAGTTCTTTTTGTTTTTCTCTCCATTCTGGCGCCTCAATTATAAAATCAAGTCCTGTTTCTCCAATTCCCACAATTTTTTCTTTATTCTCTTCAATTTTTTTAAAAAAATTTTCTACAATTTCTTCGTTTACTTCCTTTATATACTCTGGATGAATTGAAACAGTGGCAAAGAGAAAATTTTTATATTTTTCAACCATTTCCATTGTCAAATCAAAATCATCAGGATGACAACAACAAGTAATTACTGCTTTCAATTCCTTTTTGCACTTTTCAATTATTTCATTCCTATCTTTTTCATAATCTTTTTGTTCCAAATGGCAATGGACATCAATCATGTTTTAAAATAAATTTATATAAATTTTTGGACATGTTTTTTGTTATCTTTGAGTTCCTGTAAAAGCAAAATCGCTTTTTTATTTTTTGTTTGCATCTAATTTTTGTAATAAAAAAGACAAAATAATTGAACCTATTTTGAGCTTTGGAACATTTTATCTCCTTTTGTTTTCCTTCGCAAGCAGGCTTTATTTCCCTTTTTTCTTTTTGCAGATTCTGGTTAAAGTTCCCAAAGTATAAATTTTCATTCTGCGTTGATTGTTAATTAATTATAACAAAAGAGTTTGATAAAATAAAAATAAAAGGTCGATTAACCCAAAAAATTAAGCTTTAATTATTTTTATGCAGAGCAAACCATTATTAGTGGCAATAATCATTATTGGATTAATGGTTTTAGGCGCGGTAGGTTTTTATTTTTCGCAGAAAAAGCTGAGTTTAGAAAAAGAAAAATTAAAACCAGCTTCTCAAGAGAAATCAATTGAAGAAGAGAAACCAAAACCACCTTCTCAAGAGAAAATATTAAGCGATTGCGAGAAAATAAAAAATGTATGGCAAAAAGATGTTTGTTATTGGGACACTGCGCCGATTAAACAGGATGTTTTGATTTGCGAAAAAATACAGAACCGAGACATAAAAGATTTGTGTTATTTTGATATTGTTAAAATTAAGCAAGATTTCTCTATTTGTGACAAAATATATAACTACAAGGTAAAAGATTTTTGTTATTGGGAGGTTGCGAAAAATAAGCCGGATCTTTCTATTTGTGAAAAGATACAAAAAGAAGACGAAAAATTTAGTTGCTATTGGGGCATTGCTAGAGTTAAAAAAGACTCAGCAATTTGTGAAAAAATACGGAATGAAGACACAAAAGAAAAATGTTATCGAGACGTTGCCGGTATTAAACAAGATTCAACCATTTGTGAAAAAATACAAAACAGCGATGAGAAAGACATGTGCTTTGAAGAAGTAGCAAAGAAGAAAAAAGACATAAGCATCTGCGAGAAAATAATGGGGAAAGATGTAAAAGATTCTTGTTATTTAGGGATAAGTGAAGTCACATTGGATCTGTCAATCTGTCCGAAAATTCAACAACCAGTCAATAAAGATTTATGCTACGAGTATATTGGTGAAATCAAACAAGATTTAAATATTTGCGACAAAATACAAAGTGAAGACATAAAATTCTCCATGTGTTATCCTAAGGTTGCTGAGGTAAAAAGAGATTTATCTATTTGTGAAAAAATTCCAGCAGATAGAAAAACAGATTGTTATAAAGCAGTAGCTGTAGCTAAAGAAGACCTGTCTATTTGTGAAATGATAACTTCAAAATTGGAAGAGTATAAAAAAGAATACTGCTATGTGGGCATTGCTGAAGCTAAAAAGGATTTATCTATTTGTGAGAAGATAAAATCATCAATGCAAGATCTATGTTATAGCGAAGTTGCTAAAGCAATGGAGGATTTTTCTATTTGCGACAAAATTCAATTTCAAATGTCTAGGGAACAGTGCTATGAATATGTAGCAAAGTCCAAAATAGAAAAGTGGGTTAAAACATCACCTTATCTAAAGTACCTACAATAATTAAATGCTTCTGATTTCAAATTAATTCTGACTCTGTTACTCCCAAAATTTGTAAAATTCGCATTGCTGAAGGTAAAATTTGGTGTCCAATGTAATAATCTCTGTCAATTTTTTCTAATTTTGCAAATTCAAGAGGTTCTGCTTTCTGAGAGATTAGGCCTTGTCCTTCTTGAATGACAAACATTATTACTTGACCTTCGCCAACTTCAATTCCTCTTTCTTTTAATTTTTTTGCTGCCATCACATGTGGTGAAATTAATTTGTATTCTTCAAGAGGTTTTGTTAACTCTTCATAAATTACCAAATCTTTTAAAGAAATTTCTCTTTTTCTCAATTTATTTATCACCTCTTTTACATATTTTTTTGCCCCTTCGACATCCTTTTCTTTCAAAACAAATTCCAAAACTTTTCTTTGAACTTCCTTTGCTAAATTGCACCAATCTCTTCTCACGGTTTCAAGCCCTCTAATTAACAAATTTCCATCCTTATCAATTAAAGCGTATCTCTTTTTTGCAGTTCCATAAGTTCCCCTTGGAATGAAAATTCCTCTTTCATAAAATTCCTGAAGATCAAGTTCCAAAATTCCAGGAAATTTTTGATTAATCTTTTTTAAAAAATCATCAACTTCTTTTTCAATATTTTCTGATTTTTTTAAAAACAAAGAATCAGTATCTGCATAAATTACAGAAAATCCTTCTTTTTCTGCTTCTTCTATCGTTTTCTTTATCCAGTATCTTCCAAAAGCAGCGCAAGATTCAGCGCACTCTTTTGAATACCATTTTGAGGCAGGAAAACCAAAATAGCCATAGGTTGCGTTGGCAATGATTTTTAAAGCATATTGTCTGTTGTCTAAAACTTTGTATTCAAAAGAATCTTTTTGAATTGTTTTTAATCTCTTTTTGAGTTCAGCTCTTTTTTGAATTATTTCTTTTAAAACCGAGGGGACAAATCCTTCTCTTTTTTTGCAAAACCAATAATTCAATTCTGGAACTTTGTGTCCATCTCCTTTGCAACATTCACAATTTAGGGTTTCTGGAGAAATGTTAAATGAAACGATCAAAGAAGGATACAAAGATCTAAAATCCAAAACGGCAATTTTTTCATGAATTCCCAAAGCAGGTTCCTTTACAAATCCTCCAACATAAGTTTTCTTTCTTCTTTCTTGAATTTCTTCAAACTTTGGCTGATTTGGAATAATTTCTCCTTTTTCTCCTGCTTTTCTTGATAAATACCACTCAACAAGTTGCCCATAAGTCATTCTTGAAATATCAAATAAAACTTGTCCCACAGTTCTTGAAATCTCAAAAATTTGAGGCAATAAAACCTCACCAAGCCTAAAAGTTAATTCTGAATCTTTCAAACAATACTCAGCCAATTTTTCTAAATTCTTTCCCTTTCTCCAGCTTTCAAGTAATTCTTGATAATCCATTTCAATTTTTTTATCGCCTAGAATTTCTGTAGCCACTGCATCTAAAGTTAAAACTTCAGTTTGGAGGTTAGGGGAGAGGATATTTTGGATAAAATTGAAAAGATCAATATGGACTATTCCGTTTAATCTTGCGGCTGAAATTCTTGCTCTTCTTGAAAATTTTGTTTCTTTTTTATCTCTTGAAATTATTAGCTTTACTTTGTTTTTTTGACATCTCTCATTTAGAACCTGGAAATCAAAAGAATCTCCGTAATAAGTTAAAATAATGTCTGGATTTTCTTTTTGAAAAATTTCAACAATTCTTTCTAAGATCTTTTTTTCATTTTCTAAAACTTCAACAAAATTTTGATAATTTGCTCTTTGAAAAGTTAATACTTTTTTAAAATTTTTTCCAAAAAAAGAAGCCATCACGATTTCTTTTTCACTTCCTTTTTCAACAGTTTCAATATCAAAAGCCAAAATTTTTAAATCAGGAATTGAAATATCATCTAAGGTTTTAATATCTTTGCAATCAATTGCAAAATCAACATTATAATTTGTTTTTATTTCTTCACCTTGCGCTTCGACCCAGGAACACCCACCAATTCTTTTATCAATCAAAAACTTTCGATAAAAATTAATTGAGTATTCAAACTCATCAATGATTGAACCTCCCTCTTTTCTTTTTTCTTCCAAAATTTTAATTTCTTCCCTGATATTTTGACTCTGAGCTGGCTTTTGGCAAACAATTTTTAAAAAATCACTTTCTTTTCCAAATAGTTTCCTTTTTGTTTTAACAATCTTTTCAATTTTTATTTTCCTTTGCTTTAAAATTTCAAGAATTTCTGAGATTGCTCTTTCTCTTTCCTTTGGCAAAACAAAAAAATAAGGATTTTCTTTGAAAAACAAAACCCCATTTTTCCCTTTTTCATCTTTGCCCCAAAGCCTAATTTTTGTTTCTTCTTTGTCTACAATATAATCTGCATCTAAAATGAAAAATTTCGTTTTTGTCATATTAATTTATTTTAGCTTAATTTTTGGGTTTTGTAACAATTGAAAGTTGTTGTCTTCATGCTAAAATATTTTAATGCAAAATCCAAAATATATTTTTGTTTGCGGAGGAGTAATGTCTGGAGTGGGAAAGGGAGTAGCTACAGCTTCAATTGCCAGAATCTTGTCTTGGCACGGATATAAAGTAACCTGCGTCAAAATTGATCCTTATGTAAATGTTGATGCTGGAACTATGAACCCCATTGAGCATGGGGAAGTTTTTGTTTTAAAAGATGGAACAGAGTGTGACCAAGATATGGGGCATTATGAAAGATTTTTAAACAAAGAGCTGACCAAAGAAAATTATATGACTACAGGAAGCGTTTATTTGTCTTTAATTCAAAAAGAAAGGAGCTTATATTTTGATGGAAAGTGCGTGGAAGTTGTTCCTCATGTTCCCTTGGAAGTGATTGAAAAAATTGATAAGGCCTTAAAATTTACTCAATCTGAAATAATTATTGTTGAAATTGGAGGAACGGTAGGGGAGTACCAGAATCTTTTATTTTTGGAAGCAGTAAGAATTTTGAAACTTAAAAAGCCAGGAGATGTTTTGTTAGTACTTGTTAGTTATTTGCCATATCAAGGAGAAGGAATGGAACTCAAAACAAAACCAACTCAATATGCAATCAGAACTCTAAATTCAGCAGGTTTGCATCCAGATTTTGTTTTGGGAAGGGGAATTAAGCCACTCGATGAAAAAAGGAAAGAAAAAATAGCTTTCAATTGTGGCATTGAAAAGGAAAATATAATTTCGGCTCCAGATGAAAAGATAATTTATAAAATTCCCTTGAATTTTGAAAAAGAGAAATTGGGGCTTAAGCTTTTAAAAAAGCTAAATTTGAAACCAAGGAATAAAAAATTTAAAGAAAAAGAGGTCTGGCAAAAAGAAGTTGAAAAAATAGAAAATTTGAAAGAAAAAATAAAGATTGGAATTGTCGGCAAATATTTCAAATCAGGAAATTTTATTTTGGCTGATGCTTATATTTCAGTTATTGAAGCAATAAAGCATGCTTCTTGGAAAATAGGAAAGATTCCTGAAATTTCTTGGCTAAATTCTGAAGATTATGAAAAAGATAAATCTCGACTTTCTGAATTGAAAAACTTTAATGGAATTGTTATTCCTGGAGGCTTTGGACAAAGAGGAGTTGAGGGAAAAATTTTGGCAATTGAGTATGCAAGAAAAAATAAAATTCCAATTTTGGGTCTTTGCTTCGGGCTTCAATTAATGGTCATAGAATTTACCAGAAATTGTTGTAATTTAAAAGGAGCCAATTCAACAGAAATTGATCCAAAAACAAAATATCCAGTAATCGATGTTTTAAAAGAGCAAAAAGAATACTTAAAGAAAAAGCTTTTTGGAGGAACAATGAGGCTTGGAGATTGGCCTTGTGAAATTAAAAAAGGAACAATTGCGCATTTTGCTTACAAAAGAGATCTTGTTTTTGAAAGACATCGTCATCGATATGAAGTTAATCCAAAATTCCACAAAATTTTGCAAAAAAATGGATTTTTATTTTCTGGCACTTCAGAAAATGGACTTTTGGTAGAAATCGGAGAACTTCCAAAATCTTCTCATCCCTTTTTCCTTGGTACCCAATTTCATCCTGAATTCAAATCGAGATTTTTAAATCCTCATCCTTTGTTTTTAGAATTTGTGAAAACTGCAAGCCTGATTAATGTTGCCAAAAATTTTTAAGAATTTTAAAAATTTGATTTTGGCTATCTCAAAAAAGAAAGATAGAAATTTAAAAAATGATGAAAATGCAAGAAAGAAATTTTTAGATAAGTTTAATTTAAGTTCTAAAAATTTAATTTTTCTCAAACAAATTCACTCAAAAAAGATAATTTTGATTAAAAAAAGAAAAAGCTTTCCTCGAGTCGGTGATGGAATGATTACAAAAGAAAAGGGGATAGTGCTTGGGGTATTTAGTGCAGATTGCTTGCCAATTTTTATTTTTGATCAAAAAAGAGAAATCATTGGGCTTTTGCATGCAGGTTGGAAAGGAAGTTTAAAAGGAATTGCAAAAGAGGCAATTAAAATTTTAAAAAAAGAAGGTTCAAATCCAAAAGATGTTTTAGTTTATATTGGACCATCTATTTCTGGAAAATGCTATGAAGTTCCAAAAGAAAGAGCTGAAATTTTTTCCAAAAAATTTAAATCAAAAATTATAAAACAAAGAGGTGAAAAATATTTTTTAGATTTAAGAAAGTTAAACAAATTAATTTTTATTGAAGAAGGAGTTTTGCCAAAAAACATTCAAATTTCAAAAATTTGCACATTTTGCAACAAAAATTATTTTTCTTTTAGAAGAGAGGGGAAGAATTTGAATGGCGAAATGCTTTCTATTTTTTGCAAAATATAAAATTTGTGGTATAAAATAAGTTAAAGGAGGTGAGAATGAAGGAGAAATTAAAAAGAGTTTTGGAGGAAGCTCAGAAGGAGGGTAAAAGTGTAGGAGTTTTTTTAAAATCTCCGCCAGGATTTTATAGTGGCAAAGTATTAAAGGTAACAGATGAAGGGTTTGTCCTCGAAGGGTGTTTTCCTATTTCTTTCCAACAGGTAAAAGCTTATGTAGTAGAGGGAGAATTGTACAAAGAGGGGGAATAACCCCTCTTTTTTATTCAGATTAAATTCTTTTGATTTCTAAATCTCTTGCAGTTTTTATTTCTTTTTCAAAGTCAAAGATTACAATTTCCCTTTCCCTATCGTAAGCAGAAGAACTAAAAATTGTTAAACAGCGATCATCGAACATAAATTTCGGAGCATTTGGTTGATGAGAGCGCACGAGAACACTTTTTTTAAGTTTTTCCATTATTTTTAAAAAATAATTCTTCCCAAATTGAGGTCTTCCAGTGAAAGGATCAACTCCTAATTCTTCTCCGGCTTCATCTAAAAAATCTCCCCAACAAATTCTGAACCAGTTTTCATCTCCGATTTCAATTTTTTCAAAATCTTCAATCTTTTCAATTTCTGGTAAGGCCCCGTGTAAAGCAATAACATTTTTTGCCACAAGCGCGAGTCCCATATTTTCTACGATCGTAGAAAATGTGGTATATTCTTTTTTGGTTAGGCTTTCCCAAAATTCTGCAGGAGAAAATTTTAAAATTCTATGTCCCTCGTGATTCCCCTGCAAGAGAAAAATCTGATCGGGAAATTTTTCTTTTTGTTCTAATAAAAAATTCAAGTTTTCTTTTGAAAAAGGTCCTCTATCGACATAATCTCCAAGAAAAACAATTTTATTTCCGGGTTTTAAAAATTCTTTTATTACTTTTTGAGAAACCTCTAAATCTCCATGAGTGTCGCCAACAAAAATAATTTTCTTTGCTTTTTTAATTTCGATTAATTTTTTATTCATCAAGAGAACAAAAAATTGAATTTTAGATTATCCAAGAATTAAATCCAAAGAAGTGCCGCATTTGGGACATTTTCCGTTTTTGTCGTAGCGATGAATAAAATAATTTACCCGACTAATGACTAATTCTCCACATTTTGGGCAATAAGTGTTTTCTGCTTTATGCCCTGGAATGTTGCCAATATAGATATACTTTAAGCCAACTTTTTTTCCAATTTCGATTGCTTTTTCTAAGGTTTCAACTGGAGTGTCTGGAATGTGTTGTAATTTCCAAGAGATTGAACCGCAAAATTGAGAGACATGCCAGGGAGTTTCGGATCCCAAATTTTCCAAGATCCATTTTGCAATTCCTTCAAATGTTTTTTCATCATCATTTAGTGTAGGGATAACTAAAGTTGTAATTTCAACCCAGACTCCAGATTTTTTCATCAATTTTGCAGTATCTAAAACTGGTTGAAGACGTCCCCCACAAACTTTTTGATAAAATTTTTCGGAAAAACCTTTAATGTCAATGTTATTGGCATCCAAGTAGGGGATGATCAATTTTGCAGATTCTTCTGACATAAATCCATTTGAAACAAAATTATTTTTTAATCCTGCCTTTTTTGCTAGTTTCATTACATCTAAGGCATATTCTAAAAAGGCTATTGGATCGGTGTAAGTATAGGAAATACTTGGAAGGTTGTTTTTTAAAGCAATTTCAACAATTTTTTCTGGGGGAACATATTCGCCTGGTGTTTCTTTTGCTCTTTTGAAACTTTGAGAGATCTGCCAATTTTGACAATAAAGACAAGAAAAGGGGCATCCAACAGTGGCGATTGAAAGGGAATAACTTCCAGGAAAGAAATGATAAAATGGTTTCTTTTCAATTGGATCAATATTCATGGCTACTGCTTTTCCATAAACGAGAGAGTATAATTTTCCATCAATATTTTCTCTTACTCCGCATTTTCCTCTTTGACCTGGAGCTAAAACGCAATAATGAGCGCAAGTTTGGCATTGGACTTTTTTGTTTGGCAATTTTTTGTACAAATATGCTTCTTTCATCAATTTCATTTTACTAGAAATTTGACAAAAATTAAAATTTTTATTAACTCTAAAGTAGCACTTTATTAATTTTATAAGGAGGTGCAAAATGGCAGGGAGGCTAGAAATAATTACAGGTCCAATGTTTGCTGGGAAAAGTGAGGAGTTAATGCGAAGAATTAACAGAGCGAAAATTGCCAACAAGTCTGTAGTAGTTTTTAAACCGGATATTGATACGCGTTACTCAACAGTTGAAATTGTTTCGCATTCTGGAGCAAAATGCTCAGCCATCCCGATTCCTCCTCAAATTTTATTTGGTCAATTGAAAGGAAAATATCCAAAAATTAAAGAAACAAACGTTGTAGCTTTTGATGAAGGTCAATTTTTTGGATCTCAGTTTCCAGAAATTTGCGAACGATTGGTAAAAGAAGGAAAGCGAGTGATTGTTGCTGGCTTGGACCTTAATTTTAGAGGAGAACCTTTTGGTCCAATGCCCATTCTTTTGGCTTTAGCTGATGAAGTTTTAAAACTAACTGCAATTTGCTCAGTCTGTGGAGAACCAGCAACGAGAACTCAACGATTAATCGGTGGAAAACCAGCCTCGAGTAAATCCCCGGAAGTTTTAATTGGGGGAAAGGAAACCTACGAAGCTCGTTGCAGGGAGCATTGGATAGTTCCAGATTAACGGGGCCATTTTGGCCCCTTGTTTTTTAAATGATAGAATATTTGCTAAAATAAAAAAATGCGAAGAAGAATTTTTATTGCTATAAATTTGCCAGAAAAAATAAAAAAAGATCTTTCAAAATTTAAAGATCAGTTTTCAGATTTGCCAGCAAAATGGGTAGAAAAAGAAAATTTACACATTACTTTAGCTTTTTTGGGATATATAAAAGATGAAGACCTGCCAAAAATCATTGAAACAACAAAAAAGGTTGCCTCAAATTATTCTCCATTTCAAATTAAAATTGTTAAAGTTGCTTTTTTCCCGCCAAAAGCTTTTCCACCAAGAATGATTTGGGCAATTGGAGAAAAAAATGAAACTCTTTTGAAATTGCAAGAAAATTTGAAAAACTCTCTTTCAGAAATTAACATTCCTCAACTCACAGAAGAAGAAAAAGGATTTATCCCTCACATTACTTTGGCTCGAATTAGAAAATGGGAAATTAAACAAATGGAAAGAGAAGAAATTCCCCAAATTGATGAAGATTTAGAGCTTGAATTTGAAGTAAATTCAATAGATATTATGGAAAGTCATCTAAAAAGATCAGGTCCAGAATATATTTTGTTGCAAAAAATTCCTCTATTATGAAAATTCATTTTGTTGGAATTGGAGGAATTGGGGTTTCGGCTTTAGCTAGATATTATTTAAAAAATGGAGCGAGAGTTTCTGGTTCTGATTTGGTTGAATCAGAGATCACAGAAGATTTAAAAAAATTGGGAGCTAAAATAATCATTAACTCAAAAGTCAAAAATCAAAAGTCAAAACTGAATAAAATCCAAAAATTCATCAAAGAAGCTAACCTCGTTATTTATTCGCCTGCAATACCAAAAAATCATCCAGAACTTAAATTGGCAAAAAAATTCAAAATAAAAACTCTGAGTTATCCTCAAGCTTTAGGGGAGCTAACAAAAAAACATTTCACTATTGCAGTTTGTGGAACTCATGGCAAAAGTACAACGACAGCTTTAATTGGTTTAATTTTGACAAAGGCTGGTTTTGATCCGACTGTAATGGTGGGAACAAAATTAAAAGAATTTAAAAATTCAAATTGTAGAGTAGGGAAGAGCAAATATTTGGTTATTGAAGCAGATGAACATTTTGCTTCTTTTTTGAATTACTGGCCAAAAATTATTGTTTTAACAACATTAGAGCCTGACCATTTAGATTATTACAAAACTTTCAAAAATTATCTCAAAGCCTTCAAAGAATTTATTTTTCATTTACCAAAAGATGGAATTTTAATTGCAAACGGAGACGACAAAAATATCTCAAAACTCAAAACTCAAATCTCAAAATCAAGTTTTAGAATTTTAACTTATTCTTTAAAGAATCCTAAGGCAAAAAAATTAAGAAAGATTTTGAAAATGCCAGGGGAGTTTAACGTTTCAAATGCATTAGCTTCTTTAAAATTAGCCAAAATTTTGAAAATTCCAGAAAAAATTGCTCTTTCTGCTCTTTCTAAATACCGAGGGGCTTGGCGAAGGTTTGAAATAAAAAAAATAAAAATTAACAAAAGAAATGTGATCTTGGTTTCAGATTATGGCCATCATCCAACCGAAGTTGAAAAAACTTTAAACGCAGCCAGAGAAAAATTTAAAAACAAAAAGATAATTTGCGTTTTCCAACCTCATCAATATCAAAGAACTTATTATCTGTTGGAAAATTTTGTGAAAGCTTTAAGAAAAGTCAAAGTTGACAAACTCATAATTACAGACATTTATGATGTTCCAGGAAGGGAAGAAAAAGGAATTAAAAAGCTCATCTCAGCGAAAATACTCGTAGAAAAAGTAAAAAGAAAAAATGTTTTTTATTTAAAAAAGGAGAGGCTTTTAGATTATATAAAAAAGGAAATCAAGGGCGGAGAAGTTTTAATCATCATGGGAGCTGGCGATATTTACAATCTATGGAAAAAATTATCATTAGCTTTCTAGTTTGTTCATTTTTAATTCTTTTTTTACTGACAGTTCCTATTTTAATGGGTTTTGCGCCGTTTTTGCCTTCCAAAAAAAGCATCGTAAAAAAATCTCTTGAATTAGCAAATTTAAAACCTAATCAATATTTGTTCGACCTGGGATGCGGAACTGGAAGAGTTTTAGTTTTGGGTGCCAAAGAATACAAAGCAAGGGTAGTTGGCTTTGAAATTTCCCCTCTTTTATTTTTAATTGCTAAAATTAATTTGTTTTTGCACAGAGTAAATGGCGAAATTTTTCTTAAAAACTTTTTAGAAGCTAACCTAGAAAAAGCTGATGTGGTCTTTTTATTTTTAAACCCGCCCATTTTAAAAAAATTAGAACCCAAATTAAAAAGGGGGTTGAAACCAGGTACCAAGATAGTGGCTGTTTCTTCGCCCTTGCCAACTTTAAAACCGGTTAAAATTTTGCCACTTTCTGAATTTAAAAACAAAGTTAATGTTTATCTTTATATTCTCTAAAATTTGAGGTAATATAGTTATATGAAAAGAACTCTTATATTAAACACCCCAAAATTAATCGGGAAAAAAGTAAAAATAATGGGAAAGGTAGATTCGATTCGTTCTCATGGAAAGATAGTTTTTTTTGATTTAGAAGATATGAGCGAAGTGGTGCAGGTTGTGGCGCAAAAAGAATTATTTCCTGAAATTAATGAGCAATCTTTTTTGATAGTTGAGGGAATTGTAAAAAGGAGGCCAGAAGGTTCAATCAACAAAAAAATTATTACTGGAGAAATAGAAATAGAGGCTCAAAAAATTGAAGTTTTGTCTAAGGCAGAAGTCCTTCCTTTTGACTTAAAAGCCCTTTCCCTTAAACTCCCAAAAATTCTCGATTTTAGACCGATTACCCTTCGCGCACCAAAAATAAAAGCTATTTTCAAAATAGAAGAGACCGCGATTGAGGGTTTTAGAAAGACACTAAAGAAAATGGGCTTTTTTGAATTTCAAGCCCCAACTATTGTGCCTTCTTCAACGGAAGGAGGAGCAGAAGTTTTTAGCATTGATTATTATGGAAAAAAAGCGTTTTTGGCCCAATCTCCTCAGCTTTACAAACAAATTTTGGTTCCAGTTTTTGAAAGAGTTTTTACTGTTTGTAAAGCTTTTAGGGCAGAACCAAGTTTTACCACTAGGCATTTGTCTGAATATACCAGTTTGGATATAGAAATGGGGCCGATTGAATCCTGGGAAGAATTGATGGATGTTTGCGAAAATGTTGTGCGGGGAATGTTGAAGGAAATAGAAATAAACTGCCAAAAAGAGATTAATCTTTTGGGAACCAAAATGCCAGAAATTCCAAACAAAATCCCAAAGATTAAAATTTTTGAAGCAAAAAAAGAAATTCTCAAAAAAGAGAACGTTATAGAGGACCTTTCTCCTGAAGAAGAAAAAGATTTGGCTAATTTTGTAAAGGAAAAATTTAAATCTGATTTCGTCTTTGTTACTCATTTTCCAACTCAAGTTAGGCCATTTTACGCCTTTGAAGATCCAAAAAATCCAGGTTTTACTCTTTCTTTTGATCTTTTGTTTAAAGGAATGGAAATTGCTACTGGGGGTCAAAGAATCTCAGATTATAAAACTCTCCTGAAAAATATAAAAAAGCGTAAATTAAACCCGAGTAATTTCAAGTTTTATCTTCAAGCTTTCAAATACGGAATGCCACCTGAAGGAGGATTTGCCATCGGGGCAGAAAGATTTGTCAAACAATTTTTAGACCTTGAAAACGTAAGAGAAGCTTCTCTGTTCCCAAGAGATCCAAAAAGAATTGATCACAATTTAAAATGAAAAAGAAATATCTAATTTATTTTTTAGTCTTACTTTTTGCAATTTTCTTTCTCAAAAAATTTAACGACTTTCTTAGGGATTATTTAATTTCTTTACAAAAAATTCCTCCTCAAGCAGCAATAATAAAGCAAAAAAAACCGCCTTTAGATTTGGAAGTTAAAGCAGCTATTTCAAAAAGGATCTATAATTCAAAAAAAACAAAGATACTCTATCAAAAAATGGCTGATGAAATTTTGCCAATAGCCTCTTTAACCAAACTTTTTACTGCCACTATTGTTTTAGAAAACCCTAACGACTATCCACTTGAAAAAACTATCACCATTTCAGAAAAAGCTGCAAGCCAAGAAAACGTTCCAGAAAAAGGAAACTATCTCGTCGGGGACAAAATTTCTGTTGAAAGATTGCTAAAAGAAATGATAGCTTTCTCAAGTAACGACGGAGCTTATGCGCTAGCAGAACAAATTGGAGTGGAAAATTTTGTTGACAAAATGAATGAAAAAGCCAAAAAACTTTCTCTTTTAAATACTCATTTTGTAAATCCCACAGGATTAGATCCCGAGGCTATTAAATTCTCTTCATCTTCTCTTTCTTCTTTTAATTTCTCTACAGCCAAAGATTTAGCAAATTTTGCTCAATATTTAATTGAAAACTATCCCTTTATTTTCGAAATTTCTCTTTCTAACGGCAATTTTCAAAAAATAAGAACTCAAAAAACACTTGTTGGGGGGAAAACTGGATACACTGATGAAGCTGGTGGATGTATGGTCTTGGTTTTAAAAGACAATGCAGGATATATCATTAATGTGATTTTGGGGGCTTCTTCCCCGCAAAAAAGAATAGAAGAAATGCAAAAATTAATTAACTGGATTGAAAATCAATGATTTCTCGCTTTACTTTCAATGTAATAAGAACGTTAAGCGCCGCGGCCTTTGCCAGCATAGTGGGTTTTTTAATCACGCCTGCTTTATTAAAAGCTTTGCACAAATTTCAATTTTGGAAAAAGGAAAAAAGAGATAAGGCAATCACTGGTGAAAAGCTAGAAATAGTCTCTTTGCTAGAAAAAGAAGAAAAAGTACCAAGGGGTGGGGGAGTGGTAATTTGGGGATCTGTTTTGATTACTTCTTTGGCCTATTTTTTAATTTCAAAAATTGAAATTTTCTGGTGGTTAAAATTGTTCAATTTTATCTCAAGAAAAGAAACCTGGTTGCCTATTTTTACTTTAGTAGCTGGGGCTCTAATAGGACTTTTAGATGATTTTTTAACTGTTTCTGGAAAGGGAAAGTATGTTGGCGGAGGAATGAGTTTTTGGAGAAGGTTTTTGGTTGTTTCTTTTATTGGCCTTATTGGGGGTTGGTGGTTTTATTTTAAATTGGAATGGCGAACAATTCATATTCCGCTAATCTTGAACTTTCCAGAAGGAATTGATTTGAATATTGGTATTCTCTATATTCCGCTTTTCATTTTGGTAATGTTGGCTTCTTGGGCGGGGGGAGTGGTTGATGGACTGGATGGGCTAGCTGGAGGGGTTTTTGGAACAATTTTTGGCGCTCTTTCAATCATTGCGTTTGCTCAAGGAAAACCAGATTTGGCTGCTTTTTGCACTGCGATTTTGGGTGGCTTGTTTGCCTTCTTGTGGTTTAATATTCCACCGGCCAAATTTTATATGGGAGAAACTGGAGTTTTAGGCCTAACAAGCACTATGACGGTTGTGGCTTTTTTAACCGATTCGGTTGCGGTCTTACCAATAATTGCTGGAATTTTGGTAATTGAAGTAGGATCGATCATTTTACAATTAATTTCAAAAAAAATTAGGAAGAAAAAAATTTGGTTGGCTACTCCCATTCACCATCATTTTCAAGCTAAAGGCTGGCCTCATTATCAAATTACAATGAGATTTTGGATTTTATCGCTTATTTTTGCGTTTTTGGGCCTTATTTTAAGGCTTTTAGGCTAAAATGGAGGCAAAAACTTTAAGAGAAAAATATCCAGAATTTGTCTTTAAAGATTTTTCTTTTCGAATTAAAGACAAAAAAACGGAAATTGAATTTTTTTATTTGATAAAACCGAATCTAAGTTTTAGAACAAATATTTCAATTAGCGTTTTGCCAAAAAAGCAAATCAAGGAAAAAGTTTTAAAAAATCTTTTACTCAATTTGGGGTTGGTGGAGATGCTAAACTATTGGAAGTTAACTTGTTCTCCAAAAATTAAAATTGAAGCTGGATTTTTAGAAAAAGAACAATTAAAATTTTGGAAAAAATTAATATTGAAAGGGATGGGGCAATATTTTTTTGAAAATCAAATTGATTTTAAAGAAAAAAATTTTTTAAAAATAGAAACCCAGGGGAAAAGAGACAAAATAGCATTGGGCAAAATCAATAGAAAAGAAAAGAAATGTTTAATAGCAATTGGCGGTGGAAAAGATACTCCAGTAGTAATTGAAATTTTAAAAAAGAAATGTAAAAAGCTGGCAGGCTTTGTTTTAAACCCAAATGAAATCCATCAAAAAATTTTAGAAAAAGCAAAAATTAAAGAAAGGATTTTGGTCAAAAGGAGTTTAGACGAGAAAATTTTTGAATTACAAAAAATAGGTTTCCTAAAAGGACACACTCCTTTTTCTGCGTTTTTGGCTTTCTTGTCCCTTCTTTTAGCTTATCTATTTGACTACCAAAAAATAGCTTTTGGCTGGGAAAGAAGCAGTTCTTTTGGAAACTTAAAATACAAAGGGATGGTAATCAACCATCAGTGGTCAAAAAGCAAAGAGTTTGAAAAGATGCTTAAAAATTATTCAAAAAAATATCTTTTAGAAAATGTTTCGATAGTTTCGCCAATTAGAAATCTTTCTGAAATAGAAATTGCTAAAATTTTTTCTCAGCTTAAAGATTACCATTTTGATTTTGTAAGCTGTAATTCTGCTTTTAAAATAAAAAACAGAACGCAAAGGTGGTGTAATAAATGCCCAAAATGTCTTTTTACTTTTCTTTGCCTTTTCCCTTTTTTACCAACAGAGAAAATCGTAAAAATTTTTGGCAAAAATCTCTTGGAAGATAAAAAGCTAAAACCTATTTTGGAAAGATTAACTGGAGAAAAAGGGTTCAAGCCTTTTGAATGTGTAGGAACCCCAAAAGAAACCAAATTGGCAATTGAACTTTCATTAAAAAAAATAAAAGAAGAAGGGGAAAAACTTCCAGTTTTGTTACAAAAATATGCAAATAGAAGATTTAGCTAAAAAGAAAATTTTAATTTTGGGTTTTCAAAAAGAGGGGAAAGATGTTTTTAATTTTCTAAGAAAACTTTTGCCTGAAAAAGAAATTTCAATATCAGATAGAGACGAAAAAAAGAAAGACAAAAAATTGAAAAATGTTCGCTGGTATCTGGGAAAAAATTATCTTCAAGCTATTAAAAAGCATGAAATTGTTTTTAAATCTCCCGGAATCCCGATTCATCTTCCAGAGATAGAAGAAGCTTTCAGGCAGCAAAAAATCACTTCAGCGACTGAACTTTTTTTAAATTCGTGTCCTGGTATAGTTATTGGAGTCACTGGCACAAAGGGCAAGGGAACAACCTGTAATTTAATTTATAAAGTTTTGAAAGCTGGGGGTCTGAAAGCACATTTTGTGGGAAATATTGGCCGGCCTCCGCTTTATAGTTTATTTTCTGCTAAAAGAGATGATATTTTTGTTTATGAGATGTCCTCTCATCAGCTTTATAATTTAAAAATTTCCCCCCATGTCGCTGTTTTTTTGAACATTTATCCTGAACACTTGGATTATTATAAAGACTTCAATGAATATTTAATGGCAAAGGCAAACATTACTCTTTGGCAAAAAAAAGAGGATATTTTGATTTTCAACAAAGACGACAAGAACGTAGCTGAAATTGCTAAAAAATCTTTAGCAAAAAAGATTCCGGTTTCTGGAAAATATTATTCTTTAGATCAAAAGGTAGCTTTCAAAATAGGAGAGATTTTCAAGATTGAGGCTGCAAGAGTGAAAAAGGCAATCAAAAACTACAAAGGCCTTCCTCACAGACTAGAAAAAGTAGGGAAGTTCAAAGGAATTACTTTTTATAACGATTCTCTCTCTACTATTCCAGAAACTACAATCTTTGCTTTAGATTATCTTAAAGATAAAGTTGAAACTCTAATTTTGGGCGGGCATGATCGTGGGTTGGAATTTAAAAGATTGGCACAAAGAATTCTTAAATCTAAGATAAAAAACTTGATTTTCTTTCCAACTACTGGAGAAAGAATTTGGCGGGAAATTTTGTTAAGCCAACCAAAAAAGCCAAAACTTTTTTTTGCTTTTTTTACTGAAAGCATGAAAGAGGCAGTAAAAATTTGCTACCAAAAAACCAAAAAAAACAAAATTTGTCTTTTATCACCTGCATCTCCTTCTTTTTCTTTGTATAGAAATTACAAAGAAAGAGGGAATTTATTCAAAAAATATGTTAGATATTTTGGAAGAAAAAGTTGATCGCTGGTTGTTAATCTCTAGTTTTTTTCTTTTGATTTTGGGTTTTTTAACCTTAACCAGCGCTTCAATTTATGTTTCAGAAAAAAATTATGGATTTGGGTTTTATTATTCTTTACGCCAAATAGTTGTTGGATTTTTACCAGGAATTATTTTAGGTTTGATTCTTTATAAGGTTGATTTTTCAAAGTTGAAAAAGTGGTCTTTCTTTCTTTTACTTTTAAATATTTTATTTTTAGTTTTGGTTTTTGTGCCAAAAATTGGTCTAGAAAGAGGCGGAGCTAGAAGATGGATTAATTTAAAATATTTTACTTTTCAACCATCTGAATATTTAAAACTAATTTTTATTCTTTACCTTAGCTCCTGGTTAGAAAGTAGGCTTTTAAAAAAGAAGGAAGGAACTTTAACTTTCTTTGCATTCCTTTTTCTTTTAGGAGCAATTTCTCTTTTGTTAATTTTGCAACCTGACTTCAGCACTCTTTTGATAATTTGGACAATCTCTCTAAGCGTTTATTTTCTTTTAGACACTCCTCTTTGGCACATCGTTCTTTTAGCGGTGATTCTATTTTTGGTAGGAACTTTCATTTTGGTCCTTACTCCTTATAGAGTCCAAAGAATACTTGCTTTTTTAAACCCTGAATCAGATCCTTTAGGAATGAGCTATCAGTTAAAACAGGGAATAATAGCTATTGGTGCAGGAAGAATTTTTGGTTCTGGCATTGGATTGTCAAAACAAAAATTAGGAATTCTGCCCCAATCGATTACTGATGCCATTTTTCCAATTTTTGCTGAAGAGTGGGGTTTTGTAGGATGCGTTCTCTTGTTTTACCTTTATTTGATTTTTTTCTGGAGAGGAATTAAAATAGGAAGAGAGCAAAAAAATATTTTTGCAAAGTCGATTGCTTTTGGAATTTCTGTTTGGATAATTTCACAGACTATTTTGAATATTGGTGGAATGCTGAAATTACTTCCTTTAGCTGGTGTTCCGTTGCCGTTTATTAGCTATGGGGGCTCGGCGCTTTCAATAGAAATTGGGGCCATAGGTCTTTTATTAAAAATTTCAAAAACAAAATGAAAGTAGTATTTACAGGCGGGGGAACGGGTGGACATATTTTTCCTGTTTTGGCAATCATTAGAGAACTGAAAAAAATTTCTCCGGATTTAAAAATTTATTATCTTGGGCCAAAAGATCGTTTCGCTAAAGACATTTTTTCAAAAGAAAAAGTCATTACTTTTTTTGTTTTAAGCGGAAAATTAAGAAGGTATTTGGATCCAAAAAGCTTCTTTTTAAACATCTTTGATCTTTTTGTAAAAATTCCGCTTGGCTTTTTGCAAAGCTTTATCTATCTTTTATTTTTAAATCCTGATTTGGTTTTTTCTAAGGGAGGTTATGGATCTTTACCCGTGACTTTTGCAGCCAAACTTCTTTTTATTCCCATATTCTTGCACGAATCAGACAGTGTACCAGGACTAGCTAACAGAGTGACAGCTAAATTAGCCACAGAAGTTTTCGTTTCTTTTCCCAACACTACTCGTTTATCAAAAAAGAAGTTGATTTTGGTCGGAAACCCAATCAGAACTTCTCTTCTTTCTGGTAAAAAAGAAGAAGCAATAAGTTATTTTAAACTAAGTGGCGAAAGACCAGTTATTTTAATTTTAGGAGGCTCCCAGGGGGCCCAAAGGATAAACGATAAAATTATAGCTGCACTTCCGAGGCTTTTAACTAAATATGAAATTTTACATCAATGCGGAGAAAAAGAAGTGAACCAAGTAAGAGAGGAAGCAAGATTAATGGTTCAACCAAACTTATTTTCTTTTTATCATCCTTTTGGTTTTTTAAACGAGGAAGAGCTAAAAAATGCTTACGCAGCGGCTGATTTGGTTATTTCGCGCGCAGGAAGTGGGGCAATTTTTGAAATTTTAGCTTTAGGAAAACCGGCTATTTTTATTCCTTTGCCAGAATCTGCCCAAGAACATCAGGTAAAAAACGCCTACTTTTTGGCCCAGCATCTCGCGGCTCTTGTCATTGAAGAAGAAAATCTTACCTTGAATTTCTTTTGCCAAACGATTGATAATCTCTTTTTAAATCCAGAAAAATTAAAAACCTTATCTGAAAATGCAAAATTACTTGCCAAACCCAGGGCGGCTTTTATTTTGGCAAAATATATTGTAGAATATTTAAAGCAATAAATGATAAACGATCCTAAATTTGAATTAAAAAGCCCTGGAGAAGTTAGGGTTCGTTATGCTCCAAGTCCTACTGGAAAGCTGCATTTAGGCGGTGCAAGAACTGCTCTTTTTAATTTTCTTTTTGCCAGAAAGACCAATGGGAGGTTTGTTTTAAGAATTGAGGATACAGACAGAGAGAGATCAAAAAAGGAATACGAAGAAGATATTTTTCAATCCTTAAAATGGTTAGGAATTCAATGGGACGAAGGTCCGGATGTTGGAGGAAATTTTGGCCCTTATCGTCAATCAGAAAGAAGAGAAATCTATGCCAAATATTTAAAATACTTAATCGAAAAGGATTTGGCATATTTTTGTTTTTGTTCAGAAGAAGAATTAGAAGCTTATCGCCAGTACCAACTTTCAATCGGCCAACCGCCAAAATATTCTGGCAAATGCGCCAATTTACCAAAAGAAACAGTTAAAAAATATTTAGAAGAGAAAAAACCTTTTGTAATAAGATTGAGAATGCCTTCAAAAACGATAGTCTTTAATGATCTCATTAGGGGAAAAATAGAATTTAACACCGAGCTTTTAGGAGATATGGTTTTGGCCAAAGATTTTTACACCCCTCTTTATAATTTTGCTTGCGTTGTTGATGATTATGAAATGAAAATTACTCATGTTTTGAGAGGCGAAGATCATATTTCCAACACACCCAAGCAAATAGTTTTGCAAGAAATTTTTGGTTTTCCAACTCCAGAGTATGCCCACTTTCCACTAATTTTGGGCCCAGATAGATCAAAACTCTCAAAAAGACATGGCGCTGTTTCTGTAGAAGAATTCAAAAGAAAGGGATACTTGCCAGAAGCCTTAGTCAATTTCATTGCGCTTTTAGGTTGGCACCCAAAAGAAGAAAAAGAAATATTTTCAATGGCTAGTTTAATCAAAGAGTTTTCTTTAGAAGATGTTCAAAAAGGAGCCGCCATTTTTAATATTGCTAAATTAGATTTTATTAACGGCTTTTACATTCGCCAAAAACCAATCAATGAGTTAACCCAGCTTCTTATTCCTTATCTAGTAGAAGCTGGCCTTATTATTCCGATTTTTGAAGAAAAAAAGTATCCACCAGCTTATGGAGGAGAAGAAATAGTTTACAATTTTTCAATCACTCAAACTGGAGAAATAATTTCTTTCGAAACTCTTCAAAAAATTACTAAATTGTTTCAAGAAAGGTTAAAAAGGCTTTCAGAGATTGTGGGAATCGCAGATTTCTTTTTTAAAAAGGAATTGACCTATCCAAAAGAACTTTTAAAATGGAAAGATATTTCAGAAAAGGAGTTAAAACTTTCTCTTGACATTAGCGAAAAAATATTATCTGGTATAAAAGAAGATAAGTTCGATAGCCAAAACTTAACCCCAATTTTAATTAAGGCTGCTGAAGATTTTGCCAAAAGGATAGGAAAACCAGGGGATAGGGGATATCTCTTGTGGCCATTAAGAGTGGCTCTAAGCGGAAAAGAAGCTTCTCCACCACCTTTTGAAATTGCTGAAATTTTGGGAAAAAGAAAAACTTTAGAAAGAATCAAAAGGGCAAAAACAATTTTGAAACAATGAACTCAAAAAAGGGGATAATAATTCTAATTTTTTTGCTAATTTTGTTGGGTTTTTCTTTTGCTAGGGCCTCTTCTGATAGCCAAACTTATCTAAACGAAGGAAAAATGATTTACAAAGAAAAGGTTGCTCCGCTGTTCAAAGAAATTTTTCAAAAATTCAAAGAGTGGGTGAAATACTCTCAAAAAAGTGAAATCTGGCCCCAGATAAAAAGAGAGTTTCAAAAAAGGCAAAATATTGCCAAAAAAGAATTTGGAGCAAAAAAAGATAAATTTAAAAACGAATTCATTTCTTTCTTTAAAGAACTGTTTAATTCTTTAAGGCCCTATCTCAAAGGAGATAGGGGAAGGCCTTGACAGAGTAGCTTTAATTTCCTATTATATAACTGAGTATAATATCCCTAACACTCAATAATATGGAAAAAATAAACCTACCCCTCTTTGACGACTTCCTTTTGAGTTTGAAAACAAGAAATCTTTCAGAAGAGACAGTTTACAATTATGAAAGAGATTTAAAAGTTTTTGAAATTTTTTTGAACGAAATTAAAATTCCTTTTGAAAAAATTGATAAAAAAACAATTTTGAATTATAAAGCCTACCTCACTTCCCTAGACAGAAAGACGCCAAAAAATGCTCCCTCCCAGCAAAGGTTAAGTAGCTTTTCTATCAACCGGATGCTTTCTTCTTTGAGGTCCTATTTGAAATTTTTGGCAAAGCTAGATTTTAAATTACCAATTCCTCCTGATGCTGTAGAATTGATCAAAACAGAAAAGAAATTACAGAGAGTTAACGAATTTGAAGAAATAAAAAAACTCTTAGAAGCCCCAAACGTCATCGAAAAGAATGAGTTTGTTGCAAAAAGAAACAGAGCCATTTTAGAAACTTTCTTTTCAACCGGAGCTAGAATTTCTGAACTAATCAATATCAAACTTACAGACATTGATAAAAAAGGAAGAATTTTTATCCGAGGAAAAGGCAAAAAAGAAAGGTTTGTTTATTTGACTCCGAGAGCTCAAAAATACATAAAAGAGTATTTAGAAATTAGAAAAGATGACGACTCTCCTTATTTGTTTATCCCTTTTCGTGGAAAAAATTCGAGATCTGAAAAAAAGAAAATTTCTCCAAACTACATTCAGGCCAAAATAAAAGAATACAGAGAAATTTTGGGATTAAATTTGCCCATCACGCCTCATGGTTTAAGAAGAGCTTTTGCCACTTTTTTAGCAGAAAGCGGAGCCAGCCCTGCAGCCATCCAAGTTCTTTTGGGCCACGAATCCTTGGACACTACCACCCGCTACATTAGGGCCTCAAACAGATTTGTTGAAGAAACTTTTCAAAAATTTCATCCTTTAAAAGAATAGAAAATCTCCGTCAATTTTGATTAAAGAAGGCAAAAGAAATTCGGCTTTGGGAGCAACCGAAAAAACTAATTTTTTTAATAACTTTGAAGCACAAACTTTATAAGAAAAAAATCGTTTTGTTTTTTTACTAAAAGAAATGAAATCTGGAAATGATTCTAAAAGAAAATTAGCCTGAGTTAACCCCCATATAACTCCACCATAAGACCAAGGTTTTGTCAATGCAGAGGCCTCGCCACAAAGCGTAACTTTTGGATCAAAAGGTAAAACTAATCCCTGGGCTAAAGGAGCAGATTTTATTGTTTCAAATTTTAAATTTTCTTTTTCTTTTAATTCTTGAAAAATTCTTTTTGACCTCTCCCCTACTTCTACTATTCCGTATTCCACTTTCTCCCCTCGAGGAATTTTCCAAAAAAATCCATTCTGAGTAGGCCAAACTTCAGCTAGATTAGAAAAATCTCTTTTTTTTACAAACCCTTGAATGCCCAAAAGAAAATTTGGTTTTTTTAATTTCAAAAATTTTCTCACTGTCGAATCAGCACCATCTGCTCCTATTACTCTATCAAAATCTTTCAAAATTTTTTCTAAAAAAGATTCATCAACTCTTTTCCCTAAAACAATTTCTGCCCCAGCATCTTTTGCTATTTTTAATAATTGATTTTGCAATAAAAAACGATCGAAAGCAAAAAATTTTTCTGAAAATCTCAAAAAAACATCTTTCTTTTGAAAGTGCAAAAGGCAATAGTCAATTTCATTTTCAATAAAATTTTGGGCAAAGGGCAAAAAATTGAAAATCCTTTCTGAAAAAAGCGAAGAGCAAGCTTTTTCGCCAACTTTTTCTTCCTTTTCAAAAAGAACAACCTTTTCTTTTCTTTCTGCTAGTTTCCAGCCCAAATACAAACCACAAATTCCTCCTCCAACTATTGCTACTTTCATAATTTTATTCTTCTTCTACAACTACTATTATTTGAGCTTCTAAGTTGTGGGGAAGTTTAATTTTGACTGGAAATTCGCCCAATTCTTTAATCGGTTCTTTCAAATCGATTTGATTTTTCTTAATATAAAAACCTATTTCTTTTAATTTTTCAGAAATCTTCTTTGTATTAATCGATTCAAAAAGCTCTTTCTTTTCTCCTAACTTTACTCGAAAAACTATTTCTCTTCCATCTAACTGAGAAGCCATTTCTTGCACTTTCTTTAATTCCTCTTCTGCCTTCTTTTCTTCTTTCTCTCTTACTTTTTCTAACCATTTTAAATTTTTCTCATTGGCAACCTTCACCAAACCCTTTGGAATCAAATAATTTCTGGCATAGCCATCTTTCACTTCTCTAACTTCGTATTTTTTCCCTAGGTTTTCAATATCTTTTAACAAAATTACCTTCATAATTTTTTAATTTTTTCACAAAGAAGAAAGAATTTCAAGAGCTTTTTCCAATTGAGGGTCTCTATTTTGATCGAAATCTTCTTCTGTCATTTTAACTTCAATATCTGGAGCTAGACCGTTTTCTTCTAAAAATTTTCCTTTTGGGGTTTTCCATTTAGCAATTGTAATTTTTAAAGAAGATTGATCTTTCAAAAAGGTCAATTCTTGCACAGAACCCTTTCCGAAACTTTTTTCTCCAACAATTATTGTTCCCTTGTTATCCCTCAGCGCTCCGGCTAAAATTTCAGCTGCAGAAGCAGTTCCCTTATTGATCAAAATGACTAATTTGTAATCAGACAACAAAGAATTACCATTGGCTCTGTGAATTTCTTCTTTGCCATCAGCAAATTCTTCAATCAAGACCGGATCTCCTTTTTGCAAAAACCAACCAGCAATGTCGATGGCTGCGTCCAAGAATCCACCTGGATTATCTCTTAAATCTAAAACAATTTTTTTTCTAGAACTATTGATAATCTTTTGGGCTATTTCTTTGAAATTGGTTGGAGAATTGCCTGAAAATTGATAGATTTTAAGATAAACCACATCTGGGTCCAAAAATTTCAAATCAAATGAAGGAACCTTGATTACATCTCTAACAATTTTTATTTCTTTTGGCTCTTTCCACCCTTCTCTAAAAATCGTTAATCTAACTTCTGTTCCTTTTGGCCCCCTTATTAAATTAACCGCCTCTTCTAAGGTGAGTTCTTGGGTAAAAGTATCGTTAATTTTTAAAATTTTATCGCCGGCTCTCAACCCTGCCTTTTTTGCGGGTGAATCTTCAAGAGGAGCTATAACCTGAAGCTGGTCGTTCTTTACCCCAATTTCTATTCCAATTCCTTCAAAAACCCCTTGTACATCCTCTTCAAATCTTTTTGTCTCTTGGGGGGTAAAGAAAACCGTATAGGGGTCTTTTAAGGATCTGGTCATCCCAGAAATTGCTCCATAAATTATTTGTTGTGGGTCAATTTTTGATTTATCAACGAATTTTTCTTGAAGCTTATGATAGGCCTCCCAAAAAAGCGAAAAATCAATTTCTTGTGGTGGACAAATTTTGCACTGACGCTTTCCAAGGTAAAATCCACCATAAAAACTCCCTCCAACGAGAAGTATTGTTAAGAAAGCAAAAATTATTTTTCTTTTTAAAGTCATTTTTATATCCTTATTATAGCAAATTTATTCTGCTTTGCTATAAATTGTTTTTTAAATTCGAAATTCTTATGCCAATTAATCTTATCAATTTTTTATTCTCGATTAGAAACCTCAAAAGCAATTTTTTTGCCTCATTTTTTAAAGTTGTTAAATCGCTACTAGGTTTTTCCAAGGTTTTTGACTTAGTATGAGTTTCAAATCCTCTATAGCGACAAATTACTGTAATCGTCTTGAATGAAAAATGGGTTTCCACCAATTCCTTATTAACTTCTTTTAATAACTTTTCAAAAGCATCGAAAATCAATTCTGGGTCCCTGGTATCTTTTTCAAAAGTAATTTGCCTTCCAATGGATTTTATAATTTCTTCTGGGCTCACGGGTTCTTCATCAATTCCTCTTGCTCTTTCCCAAATTTTCTCTCCTATTTTCCCAAACATTTCTTTCAATTTTTCTTTTGAAAGTTTTTTCAACTCAAAAATTTTGTTTACTCCAATTGCTCTCAATTTCTTAGCTGTTTTTGGTCCAATTCCTGGTAAATCATCAACATCCAAAGGATCCAAAAATTTTTCAACCTCTTCTGACCTTACTACCTTTAATCCATTTGGTTTTGCGCTTTCTGTCGCCAATTTTGCAACCACTTTGTTTGGCCCAATTCCCACAGTACAAGTTAATTTTTCTTTTTCAAAAATCTCTCTTTTTAATTTTTCCCCAATTTTTTCTGCCGCCCTCCAAACTTTCTCAATACTAATTATCTCACGATCGTGAAAAATGTTGGATAAATCGAGATAGGCCTCATCGAGAGAAACAATTTCATATTTGGGTGAGTATTTTTTAACAATTTCCATTATCTGTTTAGAAACTTTCTCATAAAGTTCAATATTTACTGGCAAAAAAATTGCATCAGGGCAAAGTTGATATGCCTTTGAAATTGGCATTCCAGATTTAATTCCATATTTTCTTGCTTCGTAATTTGATGTAGACACGACTCCCCTACCTTTTCCTCCTTTTGGATCAGCGCCCAACCCTTCGACAAGCTCAGGGTTTGCACTTCTTTTGTAAGCATCATTATTATCTTCTTCTGGCACAACGGTTATCTCTTCTGAAGGGTTGGCACTGAGCGGAGTCGAAGTGCAAACTACCACTGGTTTTCCTTTAAATTGAGGATTTTCTCTCTCTTCAATCTGGGCAAAAAAATAATCCATATCGAAGTGCAAAATTATTCTTTGCATATTTTTCCGATTAAATAATTGGGTTTGGCTCCAACGATTTTAACTTTTGTAAATTCACCAAGTTTCCCTTCTTTCAAAATTACTACTTTGTAAGATGGAAGTCTTGCCAAAAATGTATTTTTTCTTTTTTCTACAATCAGAGCTTCAAATTTTTTTCCCAAATATTTTTTGGATTTTTCTTTTAAAATCTCTTTCCAAATTTTTGTTAAAATTCTTGATCTTTCTTTTTTAAATTTATCTGGTAAATCTTTGAGTTTTGAAGCTTCTGTTCCTTTTCTTTTTGAGTATCTAAAAAGATGCAAAATCTCAGGTTTTATTTTTTTGATAACAGAAATTGTCTCTTTAAAATCTTTTTCAGTTTCAGTTGGAAAACCAACAATGATATCAGTTGCTAAAAGTGAGTTTTTAAATTTTCTTTTAAACTCCAAAACCATTTCTAAAAATTCTTCAACTTTGTAACCCCTCTTCATATCTTTTAATACTTTGTTTGAACCAGATTCGAGGGGTAAGTGCAAAAATTTATAAAATTTCTCATTTTCTAAAATTTTTAAAATTTCCACAAAAATTCTTTTTAAAAAACCTGGGTTTGTCATTCCAAGTCTTACTCTAAAATCTCCTTTAATTTCTGAAATTTCTTTCAACAGCTCTGGCAACAAAAACTTTCCTTTGTCTAATCCATAAATTCCAAGATCTTGAGAGGTCAATTGAATTTCTTTTGCGCCAGATTTTAAAGCTTCTTTTATATTTTCTAAAATTTCTTTTTTATCAAAACTTCTTAATCTCCCTTTTGCCAACCTTGTTGCGCAATAAGAACAAAAAGAAAGACAACCTTCTGAAATTGGAACAATTGCTGCGCAGGTATTTTTTGGAATAACAAAGGATTTCAATTTTGCTTTATCTATTGGCTTTTGCTTTAAAGCTTTTGCCTTTTTGCCTTTCAAAACTTTTTTAACTACCCTTGGCAAATCTAAAATGTTACTAGGTCCTATTAATCCATCAGCTATTTTTTGAGAAATTTCAGGTGAAATTAAAGGCAGGCATCCTGCAAAAATTATTTTTTTGCCCAATTTTTTTAATTCAATCGCCCTCTTTATTATTTTTCTTTCTGTCTTTTCAACCACTCCACAAGTTACCAAAATAACAAAATCAGCCTCTTTTTCTGAGGCCTCTTCAAATTTGTTTTCTTTCAAAATTTTCCTTATCAATTCTGCTTCTGCCTGATTAAATTTACAGCCAAAAGTTTCAAAATAGAATCTCACATTTTATATTTCAATTTTTAGTTTTGACTTTTGAGTTTTGACTTTTGAGTTAATATAGTGCCCCCAGGAGGAATCGAACCTCCATTTGCTGCTTAAAAGGCAGCTACTCTACCATTGAGTTATGGGGGCTTAATCTCCCTGCATGCGGTTTCTTTCCTTTCTTAAAAATTACTCTCAATCTATATTCCTTCTTCTTTTAGTTTTTCGATTAACTCTCTTTGTCTTTTTGTTAATTTTCTTGGAATTTTTACTTTTAATTGTAAATACAAATCTCCTTTACCCCTTCCTCCAAAATGCGGCATTCCCATACCTGAAAGTTTTATAAGTTTTCCAGATTCGCTTCCTGGAGGAATTTTAACTTTTATTTTTTTTCCGTCAAGATGATAAAACTCTGTTTCTCCACCCAAGACAGCCAAAGAAAAGTTTATTGGCAAATTCAGGTATAAATCGTCCCCTTTTCTCTTAAACGAAGGATGGGGCTTAATAAAAATTTTAATGTACAAATTTCCCGGCTTTCCTCCTCTTCTTCCGGCATCTCCTTTTTCAGGAAACTCTAAAACTTGATTGTTATCAATACCAGCTGGAATTTCAACTAAAATTTTTTCTTTTCCTTTTATCCTACCTTCTCCTCGACAAACATTGCACGGAACTTCTGGAACGTATCCTTCCCCTCGACACTGAGGGCAAACTGTCCAACGAGTAAAAGTTCCAAAAAAGGTTCTCTTTATTTCTTGAACTTGACCAGTTCCTCGACAAATGGGACATTCTTTTAATTTTGTTCCTGGTTCAGCTCCACTGCCTCCGCATCGCTGGCATTTAATAAATTTTTCTAACTCAATCTCCGTTTTGTCCCCTGAATAAGCAGTTTCTAGATCAATCTCAAGAGCAATCTGAATATCATTTCCTCTTCTCAAATCTTTTTTTCTTTGGCGAGAAGAAAATGGTCCAAAGCCAAAAAATTCACCCAAAAGGTCCTCAAGATCTTCAAAATCAAAATCCTGAGTACCCCAAAACCATTCAAAATCAAACCCTGGCGCTCCTTTTGGCGCTTCTTCAAAAACTCTTCCATACTTATCATATTGAGCTCTCTTTTCTTTATCTGAAAGAACCTGATAAGCTTCGTTTATCTCTTTAAATTTTTCAGGATCTCCGCCCTTATCCGGATGATATTTGTGGGCCAAACGATAATAAGCTTCCCTAATTTCTTCAGGGGAAGCATTTGGAGAAACTCCCAAAATTTTGTAATAATCTTTCATGAATTTAGCTTTTTAGCTTGTAGCTTGTGAGCTTTTTAGCGAGAATATTTTTCTAATAAGCTAAGAAGCTAATCAGCTAATAAGCTGATTTATTTCTCGCGATGTTCTCCCTCTTCTGGACCGCTTTTTCCTCTATACATTTCCAATCCGATTTTTTGCAGCGCTTGTGAGAGTTCTTGAATTTTTGCTTTAATCTCTTCTATGTTATCACCCTCTTTAACTTTCTTCAAGTTTTCTATTTTTTCTTCAACTTCCTTCTTAACAGCTTCTGAAACGTTCTGCCCTGATTCTCTTAGAGTTTTTTCTGCTACATAAATTAAATTGTCAGCCTGATTTTTTGTTTCAGCCAGTTCTCTTTTCTTTCTATCTTCTTCTGCATATCTTTCTGCCTCTTTTTTCATTCTTTCAATCTCTTCTTTTGGAAGGCCAATTGAACCTGTGATTTTCACAGATTGAGTTTTGCCAGTAGCTTTGTCTTTTGCTGTTACAGTCAAAATTCCGTTGGCATCGACATCGAAAGTGACCTCAATTTGAGGAATGCCTCTTGGGGCAGGCGGAATGCCATCTAGAATAAACCTTCCCAAAGAACGACAATCTTGAGCCATCGGCCTTTCACCTTGTAAAACATGAATTTCAACCGAAGTCTGATTGTCAGCTGCTGTAGTGAAAATTTGAGTTTTGGAAGTCGGAATTGTAGTATTTTTTGGGATCATAATTGTGTTAACTCCACCTAAAGTTTCAATGCCAAGAGAAAGGGGCAAAACATCCAAAAGCAAAACCGATTTTATCTCTCCCTCGGGAGCTCTTTTTTCTTCCCTGGCAGTTAAAATTTCAGCTTCAATAGCTGCTCCCATTGCCACCACTTCCTCTGGATTAATGGATTTGTTTGGCTCTTTTCCAAAATAATCTCTCACTTTTTCTCTAACTTGAGGAATCAAAGTTGTTCCACCAACTAAAACTATTTCATCAATCTCTCTTTTTGTGAGTTTTGCTTCTGCTAATGTCTTTTCAACCCTTTCTATAGATCTTTCAACTAAATCTCTTGTCATTTCCTCAAATTCTGCCCTCTTTAACCTATAAAGAAGATGCTTTGGTCCTTCTGGGGTTGAAGTAATGAAGGGCAAATTAATTTCTGTCTCTATTGTTGAAGACAACTCAATTTTTGCCTGCTCTGCTGCATCTTTTATTCTTTGTAAAGCCAATGGATCTTTTGATAAATCAATTCCTTCCTCTTTTTTGAATTTTTCTAAAACCCAGTTAATAATTCTCTGATCAAAATCCTCGCCCCCCAAATGAACTTCCCCTCCTGTGGCAATTACCTCAACTGTATCTGGAGCAACATTCAAAATGGTAACATCGAAAGTTCCTCCTCCAAAATCATAAACTAAAACCTTTTTGGGCTCTTTTTTGCCAAGACCATAAGCTAAAGCTGCGGCAGTGGGTTCATTAATAATTCTCAAAACCCTAAATCCAGCAATCTCTCCTGCTGCCTGCGTTGCCTTTCTTTGGGAATCATCAAAGTTTGCAGGACAAGTAATCACAACGTTTTCAATCTTTTCTCCGAGTTTTTCTTCTGCGTCCAATTTTATTTTTTGTAAAATCATTGCAGAAATTTCGATAGGAGTGTACCATCTATCACCCATTTTGATTTCAACTCCGCCATCTGCCCTTTTCCTTGTTTCATAAGGCAATCTTTTTAACTCTTTTTGAACTTCAGGATCGTCATATCTTCTCCCAATGAATCTCTTTACAGCAAAGATTGTATTTTTTGGATTGGTAATCGCTTGTCTTTTTGCTAAAATTCCAACCAACCTTTCACCGGTTTTAGATAAAGCAACAACCGAAGGAATTAATATTGAACCTTCTCTTGATTCAATACATTTTGGCTCACCTTCAATTATGGTGGCCATTTTAGAAATCGATGTTCCAAGATCAATACCTAATGATTTTGCCATAATTAAATAGAAATTCATTGAAACTCGTAGAAACTCGCTCGCTATCGCTCACGAAATTCGTTGCGACCAACGAATTTCTATGAATTTCGCAGCGAAGCTGCAAATTTCTACGAATTTCCGATAAAATTATATTTATTTGGTTTTGACCTTTATTTTAATTTTCTTTTCTTTGACCTCTTTGGGTTTTGCTTTAGGAATCCTCACTTTCAAAATTCCATCAGCATATTCTGCTTCAGCTTTTTCTCCTTGAACCTCTGCTGGCAAAAGCACCTGTCTTTTGAAGTATTTCGTTCCAATTTCTCTCTTGAAATATCCTTTTTCTTTTACCTCCTTTTTCTCTTCTTCTTTAGCTTCTACTCTTAATACATTATCTTTTACTTCCACTTCAATATTTTTGGGATCGATTCCAGGCAATTCAATTTCAGCTACAATATCATTTCCTTCCTCATAAATATCCATTCTCGGTGTTCTGACCTTTGGAAATCTAAACTCTGGCCATTCTGGCTCTGGCCATTCTTCTTCAAACCACCTTTCAATCTCCCAAAAAGGTCTCCAAGGAATTATTGGCATGAAAGTTAAGCGAATGAGTGACCGAGTGATCTAGTGGTCGAGTGGTTTAGTGATAATCGATATCGGTTTCTTGGCCACTCAGCCACTTAGTCACTTGGCCACTTTATTTTGCGACCTTTACCCTGGCAGGTCTTAAAACTCTGCCATTTATTTTATAACCTTTTTGAATTTCTTCAACAATTGTTCCAGTCTCAAATTTATCAGTATCAATTTCCTCTACAACTTCATGAAAAACCGGATCAAACTTTTCGCCAACCGACTTAATCTCTTCAACTCCATATTTTTTCAAAAACTCTAAGATTTGTTTTTTAATTTGTAAAAACCCTTTTATCTCTGGCATTTCTTTTTTTTCTGCAGAAATTGTTTTTTCAGCATTATCGAAATTATCCAAAATTGGTAAAAAATCGAAAATTAAATTTTCGTTCGCTCTTTTTATAAAATCCCCCACCCTTTCTAGCTCTTCTTTTTTGTAATTTATCAAATCAGCCCTTGCCCTTTGCCAGCCAGCTAAATATTCCTGTTTTAATTTTTCTGCTTCCTCAAGTTTTTTCTTTAATCTTTCTATTTCTTCTTTTAAATCTTCGCTCATATTTTTTCAAAACAATTTCTAAGCGAAGCCAAAAGGTTAATGTTTTTAAAATAATCCATTCTTTTTGGACCCAGAATTGAAAAAATTGTTTCTTTTTCTTTTGGTAAATAAACTTTTGAAATAATGGATGAAAAGTCTTTGCCGCAAGAAACCGGATTTTCCTTGCCGATAAAAACCCTAATTTCTGAGTTTGGGATTAGATTTTTTATTTCATTTTCAAAGCTCTTTAAAAAATAACAAAACCTTCCAAAAAGATTTTTTTCAATGAATTCCTTTTCTTTTAATACTTCTTCCCATCCCTCTTTAAAAATAATATCTTCTTCTTTCAAATAAACCAAAACCAAGGAACGAGCTTTTTTTGCCAAAAACTTAGTTAAACTCTGTAAAAGTTTTAAATCGTTAACTAAAAAATTGTCGAACAAATTAAATAACTCTTGATTAGCTTTTTGGAACCCGCTCTCTTTTATCAAATAATCTACAAAGAAACGATAAGCCTTGTCAGTTGGCACTCTACCAGCAGAAAAATAGGGCTGAGACAAATATCCATCTTTAGTCAATTTTTGAAATTCAATTCTAATTGTAGCAGGAGAGAGATCAATTTTGTGGCGCTCTTTAAAGCTCTGAGAAGAAATCGGCTCTCCAAATTCAATATAATCCTTGATAAGATTGATAAGGATTTTTTTGCTCCTTTCTTCCATAATTTAAATTTAGCAAATTCAAATTAGCAGTCAAGAGTCAAGATTGATAAAATTGCCTTGAAATTAAAAAAGGTTTAAAATGAAATAATGAAGAAAAATAGCCTTTTTTTGATTTTGATTTTGCTTTTGGCCATTTTTTTTAGAATTTGGAAAATTGAAGAAGTTCCTCCAGGACTTTATCCTGATTCTGCAATTTATGCTAACGAAGCTTGGCTCTCTTTAAAGAATAAAGATTTTAAAGTTTTCTATCCTGAAAACAACGGAAGAGAGGGACTTTTTATGTGGCTTTTGGCTCTTTCTTTTTATCTTTTTGGAGTTTCAATTTTTTCTTTAAGAATAGTTTCTGCAATTTTGGGAAGTTTGACTGTATTTGGAGTTTATCTTTTGGCAAAAGAATTATTTGAAAATGAAAAAATTGCTCTGCTTTCTTCTTTTTTTATTTCTGTTTCTTTTTGGCATACTAATTTTTCGCGAATTGGTTTCAGAGTAATACTGCTTCCTTTTGTTATAACTTTTTCTTTTTATTTTCTTTTGAAAGCTCTAAAACGAAAATCAATTCTCTTTTCGATTTTGGGTGGAATATTTTTTGGCTTGGGGTTTTACACTTACACTTCTTTTAGAGTGGCGGTTTTGATTTTACCTTTTTTGTTTTTGTTTTGGCTTTTTATAGCAAAAAAGGAGGGTTGGCAAAAAAAATTTTTATCTTTGGCTTTTTTATTTTTTGTTACCACATTTTTTGTTGCTTTGCCAATTGGAATTTATTTTTTAAAAAATCCCCAAGACTTTATTTCGAGAGCTACTCCAATTTCAGTTTTTAAAGCAGAAAATCCGGCAAAAGAATTTTTAAAATCTTTAATTTTGCATCTTGGAATGTTTAATTTTTATGGAGACCCAAACTGGAGACACAATTTTTCAGGAAAACCAATGCTCTTTTTTCCAGTTGGAATTTTATTTTTAATCGGCTTTTTTATTTCAATTGCAGAGATAATAAAATTTTTGAAAAACAAAAATTTGTCACCACAAGTTGTAAGTTGTTGGTTGTTAGTTGTTAGTTTTTTTGTCATGCTTTTGCCTGGAATTTTAACTAGAGAAGGTATCCCCCACTCCTTGAGAGTTTCTGGCGTAATTCCTTTTGTTTTCATTTTTTCTGGTCTTGGAGGAAATTGGCTCTATCAAAAGCTAAAAAAATTAACAAAAAATGAAAAATTGTTAAAAATTCTTTCTTTTTGTTTTTTAATTTTTGTTGCCTTTTTTGAATTTCACAAATATTTCTTTGTTTTTGCAAAAAAGCCTGAAGTAAAAGGAGAATTTACAAAAGAGTATCTTGAAATGGGAAATTATTTGAATTCATTGCCAGAAGATTTTGAAAAATATGTGATTGTAAATAGAGGTGGGGTCCCCGTTTCCTGGGCAGGAAATATTCCAATGCCTGCTCAATCGATAATGTTTTTTGAAATTTCAAAATATGGAAAAATAAAGAGCAAGTATTTGTTGCCAGAAGATATTGAAAAAATTAAAATAGAAAAAAGAGGGGTAATTTTGCCAATGAGTTTTGATGAAAAAATTTTTGAAAAATTAAAGGAAAAATTTCCAGAAGGTCAAATAAAAAAAGTTAATGAATTTTATGTCTTTGAAGTTCAAAAATAAAATTTTAGCCTATTTTTTGCTCTTTTTAGTCCTTATTTTGGCAATATCTAGCTCAATTGGAGATTCTGCAACCTCAGATGAGCCTCCTCATATAGTTGCAGGTTATTCTTACTTAAAATTCCACGATATGAGATTGAATCCCGAACATCCTCCTTTGGCAAAAAGTTTGGCTGCTTTTCCTCTTTTGTTTTTAAATTTAAATTTTCCAAAATCAGATTTTGCCTGGCAACAGCCTGACGGTCCCTATTGGTGGCATCAATTCAATTTAGGAGGAAAGTTCTTGTATGAAGTTGGAAATAATCCTGATCAAATCTTGTTTTTTGCTCGCTTTCCAATGATTTTGCTTTTAATAGTTTGTGGATTTTTCATTTTTAAATTTGCCAAAGAGTTTTTTGGAGAAAAGGTTGCAATTTTGGCTTTATTTTTCTTTTCTTTTTCTCCAACTTTTTTAGCTCATGGAAGGTTGGTAACAACTGATGTTCCAGCTGCTTTTGGGATAGTTTTGGCTACCCTTTACTTTCTCAAAGCTTTAAAAGAACCAAAAAAGAAAAACATAATTTTGGCAGGAATTACTTTGGGAATTTCTCAGCTTTTGAAATTTTCTTTGATTTTAATTTTGCCTTTTTTTGTCCTTTTAACTTTAATTTGGATTTTAATTTTTAAAGAGTGGAAAAATCCGTTAAAAGTTTTAATTTCTTCTTTTGTCTTGTGGATCCTTGTTGTTTGGATAGTTTATGGCTTTTTAATTTATAATTATCCTCCAGAAAGGCAATTAAGAGACACAAAAATTACTTTAGAATCTTTTTCTGGGGGGTCTTCTTCAATAAAAGAAACTTGTTTTTCACCAAAATCAATACAAAAAATAAAGAGATGCCCTGCTGAAATTGTAATTTGGGCTTCCAACAAACCAATAATTAGAGCTTTGGCTCATTATGGTCTTGGGCTTTTAATGGTATTTCAAAGAGCAGCCGGAGGTCATACTACTTATTTTTTAGGAGAAGTTTCAGCTTCAGGTTGGAGAATTTATTTTCCCTTTGTCTATTTAATAAAAGAGCCTTTAGCTTTTCATATTTTTTGGGTTTTGGCTTTATGTTATTTTGTTTTCAAAATAAAAGAGCCTTTTTGGAAAAATCCAATTTTGAGATTGAAAAATTTTATTAAAGAACATTTTGTTGAATTTTCAATGGTTCTTTGGCTTTTGATTTATTGGGCAACTTCAATAAAATCTAATTTGAACATTGGGGTAAGGCATTTATTGCCAATCTTTCCTTTTGCAATAATTTTGACTGCAAAGGGAGTTGTCTTTTGGCTTGAAAATACAAAATACAAAAAGATAGCTTTTTCTCTCTTTTTAGTTTTAATTTTGTGGCAGGCAATTTCTGTTTTAAAAATTTATCCCCACTTTTTAGCTTATGCAAATGAAATTGTTGGAGGACCTGATAAAGTTTACCTTTATACTGTAAATTCAAACTTGGATTGGGGACAAGATTTAAAGAGATTGAAAAAATGGGTTGAGGAAAATAAAATTGAAAAAATTTATCTTGATTATTTTGGAGGTGGAAATCCGAAATATTATTTGGGCCAAAAATATGAAAGTTGGCAAGGACAAAGAGATAAAAAAGAACTCAAGAAAGGAAGCTACTTGGCGGTTTCTGCCACTGCTTTACAAGGCGGAAGAGGACTGCCAGCTAAAGGATTCGATCAACCCTCTGGTTATTATCTTTGGCTAAACCAGTTCAGACCGATAGCTAAAATTGGATATTCTATTTTTGTTTTCTTTATTCCTTAGTTTTATATTTGAAGGGGGCTAAATTATCAAATCTTAATTCAACATAATCTAAGTTTTTTCTTTTTTCAGCAGGAATCTCTCTTTCTAATAAAAGCCTGAGTTTAACCAATTGCCAGTTTAAATCTCCTTTTGGATTAAAGATAATTTGCCAATTTTCAGAAGTTGTAAAGATGACCTCTTCTTGGGAAAGTAATTTTGCGTTTTCGATTTTAATTGAAAATTCGTTTTCTATTTTCTTTTGAAAATCGAGAGTTTTCAAAAGGGCTTGGGCGTCAATCTTTTCATCTTGTGTATAAATTCGCAAAAGATTTTGGCTTTTATCGTTTTCTTTTTCAAACAAAATTCCTTCGTCATCTATAAAATAACATTCTTCTTTGCAGAAAATTGCCAAGGGCTCTCTTTCAAAAATCAAAACCCTGATTTTATCTGGCAGCCGAAAAGAAATTTGTACTTTTTTTACTTTTGGAAAATTTTGTTTAATCTCTTTCTCGATTATATCCTTTTTTATTAAAAAGAGACTTTTTGTTCTAAAGAACAGAACTTTGTTCTCTATTTTTTCTCGAACTAAATTTTCGATTCTTTCTTTTTCTATAGTTTTTTGACCTTCAACCAAAATCTCTTTTGCCTGAAAGAGAAAGAAAAAAAGATAAAAGAGTACTGCCAAGACAAAAAAAGAAATGGCAAAAACCTTCCAGAAAAATGTGTTTTTTAAAAAAGATTTTTTTCTTTTCACCCTAAAGGGTTGGCGGTATTTTCTCATAAATTTCTTTTTGCTTTTCTCATTTTTTCAATTAAAAAATTTAGCCAATATTTCAAGGTTATTGGATAATCTTTTGTTAAAACGTATTCTTTTTTCTCTCCACCAAAACCAGTTTTAAAAAGAGTCAATCCTAGCCAAGGATGTGGAAAAAGGTTCAGGCCAAAAATTTTGAATTTGTAATCTCTTGGAGCAATTCCCCAAAAATTAAACCTCTCACAGTTTCTCTCTTTGGCTTTTTTTATAGCTTCCCAAATTAGCAAATAAGAAGTGGGCAATTTTAAGAATTTTTTTGAAGATGCTCCATGATGATAATAACAAGTATTTTGCCAAGCAATGAAAATTCCTCCAGAAACAATTTCTTTTTTAAAAGAAGCAAGAAGAATAAAAGCTGAGTTGTCTTCAGAAAACGTCGAAAATTCTTTTTTTAAATAATCGTAAGAATAAGGAAAAAATTTTTGTCTTTCTTTTGTTTCTTGGTAAATCTGGTAAAACTTATTCAGGCCTTCTAAATTGTTTTCCTCTAAAATCGTAAGCTCTTTTTCTTTTTGGAGTTTTTTGATTAAATAACGGGTCGTTTTTCGCATTTGAGACAAAAGAACGCTTTCTGGTAAAGAAATGTTTAATTCCCAGGTAACCTCAGGGTGAATATGAATGGGGGCGTCTCTAAAACCAAGATCCTTGAAAATTTTTTCGTTCTCTTTTGTCCTTTTTTGAATGGGAGCTATTCTGATAAAATCTACTTTTTCTTTTTTTGCTAATTCTTTCAAAAAGTCAAAGAGAGTCTTTGTGATTTCGAAACTGGAATGCTCAACCCCCCCTTTGATATTTGGACAATGTGGCAAAAATAAAAACTTTCCTCTTTTTGCAACTATTTTGACAATTAGGACAGAAGAAACTAATTTTCCGTTGGAAAAGACGCCAAATCTCCAAATTTTATTTCCCAATTCCTTCTGAAACTCTCCCCAAAGCCACGAATTCAAAAAAGTTTTTTCTTTGCATTCCCTCAAAAAATTTTCCCAGATATTTTTTTCTTTAATTTCTTGAATCAAAAATTGCATTTTTTAAAAAATAGCAAATCCTTTGTGCCTTTTCAGTGTCAACTTGGATGCTTGTTGGTAAATTCAAAATAGATTTTGCAACTTTTTCTGCGTTTTGACAAGAACCTGGAGTGTAGCCAAAAATTTTCTCGTCTTTTCCGGGTGGTACAATAACTTTTTTTCGCCAACCGTCGTCTAAAAAGATATTTTCCCTTTTCAAGAGATTTAAAACAATCTCTGGTTCTTTCTTTTCTAACAAAAGAGGGAACCTCAAATAAATTCTTTCTTTGTCATCTCTTTGAAACTTTAGGTTTAAAGAAGAAAGATTTTCTCTGTAAAAATTGGCAATTAGGTTTCGATGTTGATTGAATTTTTGAAGTTTTTTTAATTGGTGCGAAGCCAAAATGGCTAAAACTCCTGGCATTCTTTTTGGAAAAAAGGAGGGCTGTTCTCCTTTTTTTTCCTTTTCTGAAAGAGCCTTTGAAAGAATTCTTAACTTTTGAAACAAAAAGAGGGTTCCCTTTCCAAAGCGATATTTGAAGCTGGGCTTTATTACTTTTTCAACCAGAATTGGATGAAGGAGTTGTTGGAAAACCCAAATTTTTTTCGGATATTCAGAGTTTTCTTTAAAAGATTTAATTTTTTGGGCAATTTCTTCATCATTCGTCACTGCCATTCCCCCAAAAACAGAAGAGATTATTTTATCTCGTCCAAAACTAAAAAATGAGGCTTTTCCAATTGTTCCACAAAGTTTCCCTTTATATTTTGCGCCTAAAGAATGAGCGCAATCTTCAATTAGAATGATATTCCTCTCTTGGCAAATTTTCTCGATTTCATCCATATTAGCTGAAAGACCGAAGGTGTGTTGGACAATTAAAACTCTCGAATTTTTTGTAATTTTTTTCTTCAAATCTTCAACGTCTAAATTTAAAGTTTCGAGTTCACAATCAACAAAAACGGGCTTCAGTTTTGCCCACAAAATTGGTAACAAAAGAGCTGAACAAGTAAAGGCCTGAACCAAAACCTCTTCCCCTTCTTTTAAATTTAGAGATTTTAAAATTGCCAGCAAGGCTGATCTTCCACTATTGAACGCAAAAGCATATTTTACTTTGAGAAAATTTTGAAACTCTTTTTCAAAAAAACTCTCGTCTCTTTTCCATTCTTTTTGATTAAAAAGAAGAGAAAGAGCAAGAGAAACGTCATCTTTTTCTACGTTTGGAGAAAGGGCTATAAAAATTGGTTCTTTATTGTCTTTCATTTTAATATAAAATTTGCAAAATTTTTTTGGGGATTCTTCCTTCTACTAAAATTACATTATTTTTTTCAAAAAATGGTTCGAGTCTTTCTAAAATCTTGTCTTTATCGTCTAAAAAAATCACTTTGTCTCCAGCTCCGCTTTTTACTTCTTCAAAATAGTCTCTGGTGATCAATATTCCAAAATCGCAAACTTCTTTTATCTTTTTTCCGATTTCAAAATGAATCTCTCTTGCTTTTTCTCCGAGCTCAATTAAGCAAGGAAGAATAATTATTCTCTTTCCCTCCCAAAGTTTTAAGTGTTCCAAATGAGAAAAAACTGCAGAAGGGTTTGTAGAATAAGTGCTTTCTAAAATATCAACCCCATTTTTTCCTTTTTTCAAAAGAATTCTGCCTTGATCCATTTTTATTTTTTTGAGCCCGCCTTCAATCTCTTGCCAAGTCATTTTTAAATTTTTTGCTGCACAAATAGCCAAAAGAAGGTTTTGAAGGTTCTGTCTGCCAATTAAAGGCAAATTTACCTTCAAGGAATTACCCTCAGAGAATAAAGAAATTTCAAAAGAAAGGAAATTCTTTCCAACGATTAAATCTTTTATTGAAACGTCTTCAAATCCTTCCTCTGAAACTAAAACTTTCCTTTTGGAAATCTCAAAAGCAAGATTTCTCAAGATTGGATTTTGCGAGTTAACAATCACTAATCCATCATCTGGAAGGCTTTCAACTAATTCTTTCCCCCCTTCTGCTGAAATTAGGTTTTCCATTGAACCAAAAAGAGAAAGGTGTTGTTCGTTTACTCCTGTTAAAATTGCCACTTTTGGTTTCACCAAATTTGCTAAAATTTTTATTTCTCCCTTTTTGTAAGCTCCCATTTCGCAAACGAAAATTTGATGCTCTTTCTTTAGATCTTCTAGAACACATTTTGCAACCGATACTTCGTTATTCTGGTTTTCTTTTGTTTTTAAAACCTGAAATTTTTCGCTCAAAATGGTAGCCAAAAACTCTTTGGTGGAAGTTTTTCCATAAGAACCAGTAATGCCAATTACTATTAGTTCTGAAAATTTCTCTCTTTTTTTCTTGGCTTTTTCGATTAAATAGAGCTTAAAAAAATAAGTAATTGGCTGGAACAAAAGAACAAAAAAAGAAACAAAAGCTGGCAAAAGAATGTCAAACAAAATCAAAAAGAAGAAAAAAACAGTTGTTCCTAAAAAGCAAAGGGGCAAAAAACAAAAAAAGAAGCTCATCAAAGACAAAAGAAGAATTTTCTTTGTAAAAACTGGCCTCAAAAGAGAATGCTCAATGAGGTTAAGAAAAAAAGAAGCTGCTTCAACAAAAAAAATAGAGAATATAAAAATAAGGAAAAACTTGGGCAAAACAAAATAAAAAGGGAGGGCAAAAATTTTAAGTAAAAAAACGGGATTCAAAAAAATTCTTTTTCCTTTAAAAGTTCTGAAATGATCCAAAAACCGATCAAATCTGTATTCTTTTATTTGCCAAAGATAAAGCCAAAATAGAATTTTTTTAACTTGCGAAAAAAACCAAAAAAAATAAAGCAAAATGAAAAAAATTTTTGTCATGAAAGCTCTTTTTTTAAGGCAGAAATTAAAACTTCAGCAAAAAGTTTTGGATTTTGTAAATTTGGAGAGTGACCAATATCTGGCAAAATAAATAATTGTGAATTGAGGATTGAACGATAAAACAAATAAGCTTGCGGCAAGGGTAAAATTTTATCTTTTTCTCCCCAAAAAATAATAGTTTTATTTTTTATTTGCGAAAGTTCTAAAAGGAGATCTTCTTTCAAAACATTTTTCATTATTTCTCTCATTCTTTTTGAGGCTTTGGCATAATCTTTGTTTCTTATTACAAAATAAAAAACTTTTCTTGCAATACCTTCAAAAGGTGAAACTGGCGCAAACGAAAAAATTTTTTTGCCCAAAAACGAAGAAAGAAAAATTATCCTTTCTTTGATTCCCATTTTAGTTTTTATTCCGGCGCTTGCACATAAAACTAAAATTTCAACTTTTTCTGGAAAAGAAAGAGAAAATTTTACAGCCACCCTTCCTCCAAAAGAATGTCCAAGTAAAATTGCTTTTTCGATTGAAAATTTATTAAAGATATCATTTAACCATAATTTAAAATCGTCTAATTTCCAAGCAAAAGGAGGAGGAGAAGATTTTCCAAAACCAGGCAAATCAGGACAGATTATTTGAAAATGAGTTTTTAAAATGTCTATTACTTTTACCCAAGTATCAGAAGAACCACCCCAACCATGTAAAATTAAAAGCGTAGGACCAGAACCTACTATTTTGCAATTTGTTTGAACATTGTTGGCGAAAATTTTTTCTTCTCTCATCTTTTAATTTCTTTGAAGGGTAAATATTTTTGAAGAGCTTTTGGAATTTTTACCGAACCGTCTTTAGTTTGATAGTTTTCTAAAATCGCAATTAAAGTTCTGCCAATAGCAAAGACAGTGCCATTAACTGTGTGAGGAAATTTAAGTTTTCCGCTCCTGTCTTGGTACCTAATATTCAATCTCCGTGTTTGAAAATCAGTACAATTTGAAGTAGAGTGGGTTTCACGATAACGGTTTTGAGAAGGAATCCAGGCTTCAATGTCGTATTTTGCGGCTGCCGGTCTTCCTAAATCTCCAGTACAAATTTTCACTACTCTGTAAGGAATTTCTAGAACCTTCATTAGTTTTTCTTCCAAAGATAAGAAATATTCGTGTTCTGTCTTAGATTTTTCTGGATGGCAAAAACTAAACATTTCAATTTTATCAAATTGATGAACTCTAAAAATTCCTCTTGTATCCTTGCCCCAAGAACCTGCCTCTCTTCTGAAACAAGTTGAAAAACCAATAAACCTTCTCGGCAAATCTTTCTCTCTTAAAATCTCATTTGCAAAATAAGGTCCTATGGAATGCTCAGCGGTTCCCACTAAATAAAGTTTATCCTTTTCTAAATAATAGGCCTCTTCTTTATCTAGTTGTTCAATATATCCCATTCCTCTTAAAATTTCTGGTTTTATCATTACCGGAGGCAAAATTGGAATAAAGCCTTCCCCAAGCAAATTTTCAAAAGCTAATTGAATTAAAGCGAATTCAATCAAGACTGCTTCGTTTTTTAAATAACCAAACCTTGTTCCAGAAACTTTTGCTGCTCTTTTTACATCGATTAAATTCAGTTTTTCTCCAAGCTCTAAATGATCTTTGGGAACAAAATCAAATCTTGGCCTCTCGCCTACTTCTCTAATCACAACGTTGTCTTTTTCGTCTTTTCCCACCGGAACATCATCTAAGGGAATGTTTGGAATTAAAAATAAAATTTCTTTTAAAGCTTCTTCTTTCTCGTTTAGTTTCTTTTTTAAATTTTCGTAAGTTTTATCAAGAGCCCTTAATTCTTCGATTAACTTTTTTTCTTTCCCTTTTTCTTTTATAATCCTTGAAGCTTTATTTTTCTGGGCGTTGATTTTTTCGATTTGAGTTAGAATTTCTCTTTTTTCTTTATCTAGCTTGATAAACTCATCGATCCTTTTTTCAAGATCAAAAAAACCTTTATCTCGACAGGCTTTTTTAATCAATTCTGGGTTTTGGCGAATGATTTTAACGTCAATCATTTTTGGGTCTCATCGCGGGAAAGAGAATAATTTCTCTTAAAGAAGAGGAGTTTGTCAAAATCATTACCAACCTATCGATTCCCATTCCAAAACCAGCAGCAGGAGGCATGCCATATTCTAGAGCTTCCAAGAAATCTTCATCGAACGGATGGGCCTCGCCGTATCCTTCTTTTAAAAGTTTTCGTTGTTCTTCAAACCTTTTTCTTTGCTCTATTGGATCGTTCAATTCTGAAAAAGCATTAACTAATTCAGTTCCAGCTACGATTAGTTGAAAATTCGCCAACCTTTTTGGGTTTTGCTCTAAAGATTTTGCCAAAGTTTGAAATCCTAAAGGATAATGAATGAAAAAAGTTGGTTGCCAAACTTTTGGTTTTATTTTTTTCTTAAAAATTTCGTCTGCAATCTCAGCTTTGGGCAAATTAGAATCTAGTTGGAGCCCGATTTCTTTTGCTTTCTCGAGAAGTGCTTTTTGGTTTGCTGTATCATAATCTAGTCCGGTTTCTTTTCGAAAGATAGCGTCAAATTCAATTCTTGGCCAGGGAGGAGTAAAATCGATTTCCTTTTCTTGGTAGATAATTTTTGTTTTTTTAAAGATTTTTTTCAAAATTTTTTTAAACATTTCTTCTGTAAATTTCATTAGCTGTTTATAATCGGAAAAAGCCCAATAGAATTCAAGCATAGTGAAATCTGGGTTGTGAAATTTGTCCATTCCTTCGTTTCTGAAGCATTTACCAATTTCAAAAACCTTTTCAAATCCTCCAACTAAAAGACGTTTCAAATAAAGTTCTGGAGAAATTCTCAGGTAAAGATCAATGTCTAAAGCGTTCAAATGAGTTTTAAATGGTTTTGCCCTTGCGCCTCCATAGATTGGCTGTAAAATCGGAGTTTCAACTTCCAAGAAACCTTTTTCAATCAAAAAATTTCTAATCTCTTGAATAATTTTAGCACGCAGAATAAATTTTTCCTTTACTTGAGGGTTAAAAATCAAATCTAAATATCTCTTTCTAAATCTTTCTTCAACATCTTTCAATCCGTGCCATTTTTCAGGAAGCGGCCTTAAAGATTTAGCTAAAATTTTAAAATCTAAAACCTCAATTGTCTTTTCGCCAGTTTTTGTAAGAAAAAGAAGTCCTTTAAGCTGAACAAAATCCCCAACATCAAAATTCTCCAAAAAAAACTTATAGCTCCACTCCCCTACTTTGTCTTTTTTTAAAGCGGCCTGGATTTTTCCGCTTCCATCTTCAATGTCAAAAAAGCTCAATCCCCCATGAGTCCTTAAGCTTTTTATTCTACCAACTAAAAATATTTCTTTTTGATGCAAAGATAGTTCCTTAAATTTCTTTTTAGCCTCTTCAATGGTTAAATCCCTTTTTGAAAAAATCGGAAAAGGGTCAGAAAGAGAGTTCTGAATGTTTTTGAGTTTTTTTAATCTAACTTCGATAATTTTTTCCATTTTAGATTCTATTTTTATTTTAAGCTAGTTTTTGTCTTTTGCCAAATACCAATCTAAAATTTCTTTTGCTACTGGAACAAGAACTTGGGTTTTGTATCCTTTGACATCTTCGAGCATTAAAACCAAAACAATTTTAGGATTCTCATAAGGAGCAAAAACAGTTATCCAAAAATTATAACAATCCGGGCAATCTTTCCTAAAAGTTTCGGCGGTTCCAGTTTTTGCTCCAGCTGATTTTGGTAAGGAGTTCAACAAAATTGCAGTAGCATGAGGAGCTCCTTCTCCAGTAACCGCTCTTTTCATTCCCTCTTTTACTATGGAAAGGCTCTCTGAACTTATAAAGTTTTCTCTTATTACTTGAGGCGAGAATTCTTGAATGACATTCTTTTTTGAATCTAAAATTTCCTTTACCACCATCGGTTTTAACAATTTTCCCCCATTAATTAAACTCGAATAGGCAGTGGCTACCTGAAGCGGTGTTGCTAAAATATATCCTTGACCAATAGCTAAATTATAAGTGTCTCCATCCCACCAATCTTCGCCCAGTTTTTCCTTTTTCCATTTTGGATCAGGAAGAAAACCAGTAGCAAAGGAAGGTAAGGGTAAATCAATCGGTAGCAAGCTCCCAAAGCCAAAAAGTTGTAAATAGTTTTTAATTTTTGTTGGGCCTAGACCCACTTGATTTTTATATCCTCCACCAATGGCATAAAAAAATACGTTGCAAGATTCAGCTATTGCTTTTTCCAAATCAACCAAACCGTGAATCGTCCAGTCTTTTTTAATTGTTTTAATTTCTGGGAAATAAGGGTTGGGAATTTCAATTTCTCCCGGGCAATAAAGAGTAGTCTTTGGAGAAACAATTTTTTCTTCTAGGGCGGCAATGGCAATAAATGGTTTAATGGTTGAACCCAAGAGATATTGCCCAGAAATCGCTCTATTTTGAAAACCATCTCTGAACTTTTTTTGGAATTCTGACCATTCTTTCTCAGAAAGAGGACGGGAAAAAATGTTATTATCGAATGAGGGCAAAGAAACCATTGCTAAAATTCCTCCGGTTTCTGGATCCATGGCCACGGCCGCCCCTCCTTTAGCCCCTACCTCGAGCATTCTTTTCTCAAGAACTTCTTTAATCTTTTTTTGAAGCTCAAAATCTAACCACAAAACCAAATTATTGCCAGATTGGGGCAATTTAACAACTTCTTGTTTTAAAACCTTTCCCTTAGCGTCTCTCTCTACTTTGATTTCTCCTTTTTGTTCTCTTAAAATCTGATCGTAAAATTTTTCCACGCCTTCTTTACCAACCTTATCAAAAGGAGAAATCTCTGGATTTTGTTGTATTTCATCCTTGCTCGGTAAGCCCAAATACCCAATGATGTGTGCCAAAGTCTCGCCCTCTCTATATTCCCTTCCAAAGCTTTCTTTTATTGAGCAAGCGGGAATTTTTTCAAGGTTAATTTGAAGTAAAATTAAACTTTTTTGATCTAAGTTTTGAAAAACCAAAAATTGCTCTTTCTCGTCTTTTATTTTTTGCTCTAGTTCTTCTTTGTTCTGCCTTAAAATTTGGGACAAAAGTTCTAAGGAAGAATCGATCTCGCCTTTTGAAAATTTACTTTTTTCACAAACTAAATCGAAGGTTTTTTTATTAAAACTTAATTGAACCAAATTTTGATCATAAATTATTCCCCTTGCCGCTTCTGTCTTTAAGAAATAATATTGATTAGCTTGTGACAAAAACAAATAATCTTTACCTTTTATTATTTGAAGCCAGAACAACCTGAGGCAATAAAAAGAAAATAAAAGAAACAAAAGAGAAAGTAAAAGGTAAAAGGGAAATAAAAAAGGTTTTTCTAGCCTTTTCTCCGAAATATTCATCTCTCTTTCTTTTTCTTTTGCCAACCTATCTAGCAAAATTTCGTGTGGTTCTAAGTCAAAATCTCTCTTTTTTTTCTTAAAATCTAACATACTTTTTCCAAAGAGTATTAAAAACCAAAAAAGAAATTAAAAAAATTGGCGCAAAAAAAAGAAATTTTCTTGAAGAAAAAAAATCTAAAAAAAGACCCCCAACAAAAAAATTAAAAAGAGAAAGCCTTTCGTCCCGAAAAGGAAAAGAAATTAAAAAAAGGAAAGGGGGGAAAAGAAGGAGAAAAAGGTAGTTTGGTAAAATAAAAGCCAAAAAGCTATTAAAAAAAACAAAGAAAAGGAAAATTAAAAAGAAAGAAAGCAAATATTTTACCATGATTGAATTACAAAAACATAAGATAGATCGCTCAATTTAAAACCCAATTCTAGCCAAACTTTTTTTTCGCTTTCCAGATCTGAAGTTTCTATTTTTTTTACTTTTCCGACTAAAAGACCTTTAGGAAGAAAGTTCCCTAAAGAAGAGGTAAAGAAATAGTCGCCCTCTTTAACTTCGGCTTCTGAAGGCAAAAAAATAACCTTGAGCTTCAGGTTGCCTTCTCCTTGAGAAACTCCGTAAATTTCTTTTTGGCCAAGCTGAACGTCTAAATTAAAATTTTTGGCTGAAACTAAAGTCACTTTTGAAAAATTATCAAAAACCTCTGAAATTTTACCAATTAACACTTTTTCATTGGTAATGACTGGCATTCCAATTTCTATTCCATCTTTTTTACCTTTATCAATAATGAGCGAATCTTGAGTAAAATCTTTAAAAATAACTTCAGCTAACTGCAAACGAAACTCTTTTTCTAAACCTAAATCTAAAGCTTTTTTTAAAAACTCATTTTCTTTTTCTTTCTCCAAAAGTAAAAAATTTTCGGTGGCCAATCTTTGATTTTCTTTTTTAAGATCTTCGTTTTCCCTTATTATTTTCTCAACATCAAAAACCCCTTCAAAAAACTGAAAGGTCTTTCTGCCTGTTCTCCAAAAAAAAGATTGAATGGGGCTGGAAATCAAATAAACAAAGTTTTGTGTTTTTTCTCTTGTAAATTGAATCAAAAGCAAAATAGAAAAAATCAAGACAGAAAGAAAAAACTTTGATTTTGCTTTTTTAATCTCCATTAAAAATAATTTTAGCTTATTTTCAAAATAAAAAAAGAGTTTGGGTCAAAATACGGGGGCGATCTACTTTCGCGGGAAAATACCCACTATCATCGACCCTGGGGTATTTCACGACCGTGTTCGGAATGGGAACGGGTGGAACAACCCCGGTATGGCCCCCATATTTTAACTCAAACTCTTCTTTTTTCATTCAAACTCAACCATTAATTACTAGCCAAGCCACATTCGGCCGATTAGGACTCCTCGGCTCAATCCCTTACGGGACTTACACCTGGAGCCTATCAACCTCGTCATCTCCGAGGGGCCTAATGACGAGCCCTAGTCTTGGGGTGGGCTTCGAGCTTAGATGCTTTCAGCTCTTATCCCGTCCCAACGTGGCTACCCAGCTGTGCCGATAGGCTCGACAACTGGTACACCAGAGGTTGGTTGGCCCAGGTCCTCTCGTACTGTGGGCCACTCCCCTCAAGGCTCGAACACTTGCGGCAGATAGAGACCGAACTGTCTTACGACGTTCTGAACCCAACTCACGGGTCGCTTTAACCGGCGAACAGCCGGACCCTTGGCAGCTTCTCCACCGCCAGGATGCGACGAGCCGACATCGCTTCCCCATTTTTGGGTAAGGACTATGCCTTCACCCTGTACCACGTAGGGTACAGGGGGCCACCTCTTTTGCTTGCCAGCTTTTTGGCAAGCCTTCAGGGTTTCCCCTGAGAAGTCTCTACAGGATCTAACCTGGTAACTTATAAGACATTGAATAATGTAAATAAGGTTTAATGATTTCCAAAAATTTTTTTGTAGATTCTTTTAAAATTCTAATTCGATAATATTTTTTGTCTTTGTTCATTCTGGCTTTAATGCCCATTAATCTTAAAGCATGCAAAAGCCTTCTTTGGTTTTTCCAGTCAAACTGTTGACAATTCAAGTAAATACTTCCCCTGCTTTTACTCCCATCATCCATAAACCAAATTGCCAAGGAAAGCGGATTCAAAATAAAATTTTTCGGAACAACCTTTTTCTTTCCTTCGTAGAATTGCCGGTAAATCTCATCAATTTCTGGATGTTCTCTTGTTTGAAACCTTATCACTTCCCTTTTCTCGTCCATCTTTCTTATTTTGGGCGGACTTTTACAAATACTTTTCAAGATCGAATATTTCCATTCGCAATATTCTTTAGCTTTGATAGAATGCTGAATTTCTAGAAAAGCAAATCTCCTTCCTTCAATCTTTCTTAAATGGCCATCTCCCAAAACCGATCCTATGATTACTGATTTTTGTTCCCAGGTTAGATTTCCCACGGCGTTGTTCATCAAAGAGAGTATATCAAATTTTCTCTCTTTAATGAAGTTTCGCCGTTTTGGGTGGCGATTTTTCCAGAGATTACTCTCTGGAGCACCCCGATACTTGAGGTGCCGAACGGAGCCGTTGATGTGGACTCGCGGGCTCCACCAGCCTGTTATCCCCAGGGTAACTTTTGGCCGATGATCTTTGCCCTTCCTCCAAAGAAGCATCGGTTCACTAGGGCCGGGTTTCCCCTCTGCTCGGGATGTCTCCCTCGCAGTCAGCCTGGCTTTTACCCTTGCGCTTTAGGAGCGATTTCCATCCGCTCCAAGCCAAGCTTATGCACGCCCTCGTTACTTTTTAGAGGGCAGATGCCCCATCTAAACTGCCCAGGTACCACTGTCCCCTTTTTTGAAAGGGTTAGAATTAAGAACCCCAAAGGTGGGTGTTTCATTGGCGGCTCCAGTCTGGCCGGAACCAGACCTTCATAGCCTCCCCACTACGCTACGCATTGAGGTCCAAAATTCAATAGTACCCTGCAGTAAAGCTCCTGGGGTCTTTTCGTCTAGCCGCAAGTTGGAGGCATCTTCACCTCCCATGGATTTTCACCGGGCGCCTCGTGGAGACAGTTCCCTAGTCGTGAAGCCTTTCATGCGGGCCGGAACTTACCCGACAAGGGATTACGCTACTTTCACACGGTTATAGTTACCGCGGACGTTCACCTGCGGCTTAAGGCGCTAAGCTCTAGATTAAAAATCTAGAACCTGCACCCTTAACACGCAGGCACTGGTCAGGCCTCAGCCCCTATACATCAGCTTTCGCTTTGTAGCAGGGACCTGTGTTTTTGGTAAACAGTCGCCAGGGAAACTTTCGCTGCGGCCTGTACCGTAATGGTACAGGCAACCCATCTCCCGAAGTTACGGGTAGCTTTTTTGCCGAGTTCCTTCACGAGGTCTCACCCGTTGGCCTTAGTGTTCTCCACCAGCCCACCTGTGGCGGTTTGCGGTACGGTTCCCGCCATTTTAACCCTACCACCTTTTCTAGGCTCCTGATTCATTCGGGACTCCCGCTATTAAGCGGGATAAGGAAATCCAATAATCCCCCCGAACTACTCAGAAGCGTCGGTGTTCAGAAAATGACGGGAGGGCCGGAATATTAACCGGCTACCCATCAGCTACGGGTTTCCCCCTCGCCTTAGGACCGCCTAACCCTTGGCTGATCACCATTGCCAAGGAAACCTTGGGCTTTCGGCCCCTGGGGCTTTCACCCAGGTTGCGGTTACTCATGCCAACATTCTCACTTGCCATCAGTTCATCAAGCCTCACGGCTTGACTTTGTCCCGATGGCAACGCTCTCCTACCTCCCGCCAGAAAATGTTCTGGCGGAACCCTATCTTCGGTACGGAGCTTAAGCCCCGATGAATCTTCGGCGCAGACCGTCATCGAGTAGTGAGTTGTTACACACTCTTTAAAGGATAGCAACTTCTATGCCAACCTCCTACCTGTCAATGACGGTCCACTTCCTTGGGCATCGCACTTAGCTCCGATTTAGGGACCTTAGATGAGGGTCTGGGCTGTTCCCCTCTTGAGCCTGGACCTTAGCGCCCAGGTTCTGACTCCAGGGATGTGACCTTGGGACATTCGGAGTTTGGTAGGAATACCTGGATTTCTCCACGATATTCCTTCCAGTGCTCTACCGTCCCAAAGAAACTCCCCAGGCTAGCCCTAAAGCTATTTCGGAGAGAACCAGCTATTCCCGAGCTCGTTTAGCTTTTCACTTCTTGCCACAGCTCATCCCAGGGTATTGCACGACCCACGGGTTCGGGCCTCCAGGGAAATTTCTTTCCCCTTCACCCTGGCCATGGCAAGATCGCCCGGCTTCGGGTCTCTCACCCTCCCCTAGCGGGCTATTCACCCTCGCTTTCACTCCGCCTACCCCTATATCTTTCGATATAGGGTTAGACTTGGGGAGAATGAGAACTCGTTGGCTCCTGCTCCAATAGGTACGCCCCCCACCAGAATATATCTAATGGGGAACTCCACTGTAAGCAGATGGTTTCAGGTTCTCTTTCACCCCCCTCACCGGGGTACTTTTCACCTTTCCCTCACGGTACTTTGTTCACTATCGGTGTGCGGGAGATATTTAGCCTTGGAGAGGAGTCTCCCCTGCTTCCCTCAAGGTTATCTTGGCCTCGAGGTACTTGGGAAGTAGAACCAGCAAGTCCCTTCCCTTTCGCCTACGGGGCTATTACCCTCTATGGCCGGTCTTTCCAGACTCATTCGGCTAGAGAAGGGATTTGTAACTTGCCGGGATAAATCCCTGTTCTACCCCCACAACCCCAGACACCTCGCTACCGCTCGGCATAGTTATTAGGAATTAGGGAGAATCGAAAACTAATTTACTAAAACCTAATAACTACGCAGAGCGATAGCGAAGCGCTGGTTTGGGCTTTTCCCTTTTCGCTCGCCGCTACTCAGGGAATTTTCTCTTTTCCTCCGGGTACTGAGATGTTTCACTTCCCCGGGTGTCGCCTCCCGCTGTGAAACAGCGGGATAACACGGTGTTGAGCCGTGTTGGGTTTCCCCATTCGGGAATCCCGGGATCAAAGGTTGCTACGCACCTCCCCCGGGCTTATCGCAGCTACGCCACGCCCTTCGTCGCTCCCCGCACCCAAGGCATCCACCATCTGCTTTATCTTATGGCTTGGCTAGTAATTAATAGCCAAGTTTAGTTTTTAAATTGTCAAAGATCTGATCAACCTAAAAACCGCTTTGGAAGCGGTTTTTAGGAGAAATCTCTGCTTCCAAAAAAATCAAATCTTCAAAAATTTTTTTTCTTTTCCATAAACTAGCCTTATTTTAACAAAGCAAAAAGGCTTGTCAAGACCTGGATTCTTTTTTCCAATCCTCAAGCAATTTTGCAGCAATTTCTTTTCCTCCCAAACCAAAAGCTAATCCAAAAGCTAAGCTCAAAGCAAAAACAATTCCAAAAACTATTGAATTAATGATGGTTGGCATAATTCCGAGTTGCAACAAAATTGCAAAAATCGCCAAAATAAATATTCCCCAACGAGTGATACTAGCTAAAAATTGCCCATTCTTTAAATGCATCTTTTCGGTACTCGCCCTCACTATTTTTGCTAGAAAATCAGCCAAAACAATCGCAACAAAGAAAATTCCAACTGCCACTATCAGTTGAGGAATCCAGCTAACTAATTTTTGCAAAAGAAAGGCAAACTGATTCAACCCAAAAGTCTCGGCAACCCCAATCAAAAAAACAATAAAAATAAACCATTTTCCTATTGCGGCCAGAAAATCCGAGGGTTTTAAATGAATTTCTGCTTTCTCTAATGCTTCACCCCATCCTGTTCTTTCAAAGAGCAAATCGAGCTTGATTTTCTTTAGCAAAATGGCGATGATCTTTGCAACAATTATAGCTACAAACCAACCAATAATAACAAGAATAATTCCTCCAAGTAGTTTGGGTAAAAAATTAGAGAAAAACTTTATCAAAATTTCTTTTATAATTTCTGCCCACAGAAATTGCGAAACTATTGTTTCCATTGTTTTTTAATTTTTTATTTTTGACCTTTTTCGCTATGGACCCTAAGGGACTTGAACCCTTAACCTCTCGGATGCAAACCGAGCGCTCTGCCATTGAGCTAAGGGCCCTTTTTTTCTCCTAAAAGTTCTTTTTCACTCAAATGTGGACAAATTTTTTTCATCTTCTCCAAAATTTTCATTCTTTCTTTTTCATCCTTTGCTTTAAAATACTTCTCTCTTAATTTTTTTATTTTTTGTTTTCTTTTTCTTTTCTTTCTAATTTCAAACTGCCTTCTTTTTGGAGATATTTTTGACATGTTTTTTACTTTTGAATCTTTAGAATTGGGCGTGGAAGGAATCGAACCTTCGACCTCACCCTTATCAGGGGTGCGCTCTACCACTGAGCCACACGCCCACAAAAAGTAGGTCGTTTAAACGTGCATCATTTCTTTAATATAGCTTTTTATCAAATTTTTTGCAAATTGAGAATCAATTTTGAATTTAGCTAAATCTTCGAAAATTTCTTTTACTTCTTTGAAATATTCTTTAAAAGCTTCAAAAAAATCCCTCTTTTCAAATTTTGAGGGAGAAAAAAGTGAAACTAATCTAACGATGGCTGTTTCTTCTGGTTTAAAAATGGAATCTAGATAAAGTTCGACGCCGTATCTCAGTTCTGAAATTTTTTCCGCGTGGGGAAAAATATCTTTTTTAAAATAAGCCCTCTCCCCTGAAACCCAAATTTCCCAAGGACGAACAAATTTTCTATCTTTTTCCAAAGGAATGCCAATTGCGCATTTTTTATCGCCGCTTAAAAGTGGTGAAATTAAAAGCTCCAGATGTTCTTTCTTTAAACCGATTAAATCGGAATCAAGAAAGATCAAAATATCTCCCTTCGCTTTTTTAATACCAAAACTTAATGCAAACCCTTTTCCATGATTTCTTTTTAGCCTAAAAACTTTTATTTTTTTATCTTCAAAACTTTTTAAAAATTCAAAGCTTCTGTCTCTAGAGCCATCATCAACAAAAATCACTTCGTTCAAAAAATCAATCTTCTTTAAAATTTTGGCTATCTTCCCTACTCTTTCTTTTTCATTAAAAATTGGCAAAATTACTGAAATTTTCATTTTGCCACAACGAAAATTTTTCTTTTGCCCAAAAAATTTTTCTCTGAAATTATTTTCAATCCCAAACTTTTGAAAATCCCTTCCCATTCTTTTTTTGTATAAAAATTGAATTTAGGAGATTTGCCAAAAAATAAATTCCAAGTTAACCAATGGAAAAGACAATACGTTTTTCCGAATATTCCTTCTGGTAAATCTTCAAATATAATAATTCTTTTTCCAACCCTTTTTGCTTCTTTCAAAATGGAAATTGGATCTTTTGTGTGATGCAAAACGAACGAAATTATCACTAAATCAAAAAAATTTTCTGGAAAAGGAATCCTTTTCCCGTCATAAAGCCTAAAAGGAATTTGAGAAACTCTTTTATCAACAATATCTATGCCAATAACTTCTTTATTAAATTTTTTTTGAAATTTTTCACTGAAAATTCCAGAACCGCATCCTAAATCTAAAACCCTATTTCCCTCAACAAATTCTTCAATTTCTTTGCACATTTTCTCTGCAGCCCTCTCATAAAAAGGGTGAAAAAATTTCCAAAAGCTCATTTTTTCTTTGCGAAATTTCCAAAAACCAAATCGGGAACTAATTTTTGAAGGTCCTTTGTTAAAATCTTAATTGACAAATTCCAATCGCCACCATTAAGAATGATTTCTTTTTCTCTTTTTATTGAGTTATCAACAAAGGTCTGAAAACCCCAAAGGTTTCCAAAAGGAGGAATTGCTCCGAGTTTTACTCCTTTAATTTTGTTCTTTATTAATTTTTCTGAAGCTAACTCTATTTTCTTCTCTTTAGTTTTTTGTTGTATTTTTTTCAAATCTAATTGTTTGTGCGCAGGAATTAAAACAAAAAACAAATTTTTGTTTGCCCTTAAAATGAGAGTTTTTCCAACTTTTTTTTCAGGAACTTTTAAAGTTTGAGCTTTATCTTTAGCGGTATAAACAGTTTTGTGAGAAATAACTTCAAATTTAATTTTAGATTTTTTAAGAAAGTTTAAAAGTTTTTTTTGCATAAAAGCAAAGGATGGATTCTCTGAGTTGCCCCGGATCGAGTTTTGAGGTGTCTCGATCAACACCTTAGAGTAAGTTTGAGAATTCTCGCAAACCTACTCTAGTCGCCAATTAAAAATTTAATTGAATGATCCACGAGCAGGTTCCCCTACCCGTGCCTTGTTACGACTTCGCCCCTCTCACTGAGCCCAGCTTCAATCCCAAAAGGGATTTTCAGCTGTTCCCAGCTCGCTTGGCGTGACGGGCGGTGAGTACAAGGCTCAGGAACATATTCACCGTGGCGTGGCTGATCCACGGTTACTAGCGATTCCAGCTTCATGAGGGCGAGTTGCAGCCCTCAATCCGAACTGGGCGGGCTTTTGATGGGATTGGCTCCGCCTTACGGCTTCGCGACCCTTTGTAGCCCGCATTGTACCATGTGTGCAGCCCAGGGCATAAGGGCCATGCTGATCTGGCGTCGTCCCCACCTTCCTCCGGCTAAGGCCGGCAGTCCCGTATGACACCCTAAACCACGTAGGGTTTAGGGAAACATACGGCAAGGGTTGCGCAGGTTTTGGGATCTAACCATGCGCCTCACGGTACCTGCTGACGACGACCATGCAGCACCTGTGCCAGTGTCCTTGTGGACCCCCACCATTTCTGGCAGGTTTCACTGGCATGTCAAGCCCTGGTAAGGTTCTTCGCTTGTCGTCGAATTAAGCCACATGGTCCACCGCTTGTGTGAGCCCCCGTCTATTCCTTTGAGTTTTAGCCTTGCGGCCGTACTCCCCAGGCGGGACACTTAACGCGTAAGCTTCGCCACCCACAGGGTCGACACTGCAGGCAGCTAGTGTCCATCGTTTAGGGCGTGGACTACAGGGGTATCTAATCCCCTTTGCTCCCCACGCTTTCGTCCCTCAGCGTCAGGGTCGGCCCAGGAGCCTGCCTTCGCTTTCGGCGTTCCTGCCGATATCAACGGATTTCACCCCTACACCGGCAGTTCCGGCTCCCTCTACCGCCCTCTAGTCTGAAAGTATCTGACGCACTCTCCAGGTTGAGCCCAGAGGCTTTAACGTCAGACTTTTCAGACCGCCTACGGACCCTTTACGCCCAGTAAATCCGGATAACGCTCGCGGGTTCTGTCTTACCGCGGCTGCTGGCACAGAATTAGCACCCGCTTATTCGCCGCTTACTCTCACCCCGCGCTCCGCGCGAGGAACTTAACAACTTTACAACTTACAACTTCACAACCTTTTTGTTGTTAGTTGTTTAGTTGTTGAGTTGTGAAGTTAGTTGTTCAGTTACTTGTGCGAAGCACGGAGTTGCTCAGCGGCAAAAGCGGTTTACACCCCGAAGGGCTTCTTCCCGCACGCGGCGTCGCTGGTTCAGGGTTTCCCCCATTGACCAATATTCTCGGCTGCTGCCTCCCGTAGGAGTGGGGCCCGTGTCTCAGTGCCCCTGTTGGCGGTCAGGCTCTCACCCCGCCTACCCGTCATAGCCTTGGTAGGCCATTACCCTACCAACTAGCTGATGGGCCGCGGGCCGATCCCAAAGCGGTTCCCTTGCGGGTTCCGTTTACCCTCCACCAAATTATGATGGAGGGACTATCGGGGATTAGCCCAGGTTTCCCCAGGGTGTCCCCGTCTTTGGGGTTCGTACCCACGTGTTACTAACCCGTTCGCCAGGTAGTGATGCAAAAGCATCACCCCTCTGACTTGCATGCCTTATCCACGCCGCCAGCGTTCATCCTGGACCAGGATCAAATCCTCCTGGAAAAAGGAGAACGGGGCAACTCGAAAAATCCATCTCTTTTCAAAGGACTAATGATAATTTTAGAAAATCCAAATTTCTTGTCAAGACTTAAAAGCCGGCGGAGGGATTCGAACCCACGACCAACGGTTTACAAAACCGCTGCTCTACCACTGAGCTACGCCGGCAAAAAATTTATTCTTTTTTATTTTTAATTTTCTCCCAGTAATTGTCATTTAAGACTTCTTTGCTCTTTTGTTTTTTTTCTTTTATTTTTCTCAACCAATGCCAAGTTTTGTAATCTGTTTTTAGAGCAAAAATTCTCACCTTCATCAAAAATTTTTCAAGCCATTTTTCAAAAGAAATTTTTTGTTGATCGAGTATTTTTAAAATTTTGAGTTTTATTTTTTCTTTTAAGCCTTCTCTTTTTTGCTCTTTCACTTGAAGTGAAGCCAAAACTGGAATCTTGCGCCAAACCAAAAAAACTAAGCCCAAACCACTCAGCAAAAACAAAGTTAAAAAAATAGATTCTAAAATATCTATCATATTTTAAAACGAACGAATCTTCCTAATTTAATGCTTTCACCAAATTTAGCAATAAATTGATCAATTAGATCTTGAATTTTTTTTGAAGGATCTTTGATCCAGGGTTGTTCTAATAAAGGAACATCCTCAAAAGGAGAAGCTGCTACTTGTAGACAGATTTCGTGAGCTAAACTTTTGAATTCTGGAGATTTGGCAACAAAATCAGTTTCACAAAAAAGTTCCACCATCGCACCAACTTTTTGATTGCTGTGAATATAACTAGCAACAATCCCCTGTTTTGTTTCTTTTTCCTCTTTGTTTTGGGCAAAATTTTTCCCCCACTCTCTAAGAATTTCTTTTGCTTTTTCCAAATCCCAACCTGACTTTTCTAGAGCGTTTTTACACTCTGAAATCGACAAACCTGTTTCCTCTCTTAGCTTTTTTAACTTTTCGATATTTTCCATAATTTTATAAAATTGCTTCTTTTACCTTTTCAAGAATAAATTTAACAGAACTCAAAGAATGGTTATTTGCGGGAATAGGAAATTCGGCTAAATTTGGATCAGCGTTGCTGTCAACTATTCCAATCACCTCAACGCCCATTTTCTTTGCCTCTTTCACTGCTAAAAGATCTTTTCCCATATCCAAAACAAATAAAGCGTCGGGAATTTTTTCTAATGTTTTTAACCCCTCGAATTTTTGCCTTAACCTTTCTAGTTCTTTTTCTTTTTCTGCTCTTTCTTTTTTTGTATATTTCTCCCACTCACCACTTTCTTTTTCTTTTTGAAGCAACTTATAATAATCAACTCTTTTTTTAATTTCAGAAAAATTTGTCAAGGTGCCTCCAAGCCACCTCTTTGTCACGTAAGGAAAATTTGTCTGTTTTGCAAACTCTAAAACTAAATCCAAAAGTTGGGGCGAGGTGCCAACAAGTAAAATTGTCTTTTGCTCTTTCACTAACCTTTGAATTTCCTTAATCGCCAAAAGCAATTTCTCTTTAGTTTTTTCCAAGTCAAAAATAGAAATTCCGTTTCTAACCCCAAAAATATAGGGCTTTAGTTTTGGATGGGTTTTTGAGGGCTTGTGACCAAAATGAAGCCCGGCCTGGGTCATTTCTTCAATATCTAATTTAATTTCTTTCTCCATAATTCATTATTTTACCAATATTCTCTTGATTTTTCAAGGAAAATTTTTTAAAATTAAAGGATGAAAGAAAAAATTCACCCTCAATATTATCCGAACGCAAAAGTTCGCTGTGCTTGCGGAAATACTTTTGAAGTAGGTTCAACGAAGGAGTTTATTGAAATTGAAATTTGCTCAAAATGTCATCCTTTTTATACCAAAAAAGAAAAAATTGTCGATACTTTGGGTCAGGTTCAAAAATATAAAAAGAGACTAGAAAAACAAAAGAAAAAGTAAACTATGGAGACGGCGATTGTGGAAATTAGAGCCGGAGTTGGAGGAGAAGAAGCTGCTCTTTTTGCCAGGGATCTTTTTAGAATGTATTCAAAGTATGCTCAGAAAAAAGGCTGGAAGTTACAAGTGATTAATTTGCAGTTAACTGATCTTGGTGGAACGAAGGAGGTTGTTTTCGAAGTATCTGGCAATGACGCTTTAAAAAAGATGGAAAAGGAAGCCGGGGTGCATAGAGTTCAAAGAGTTCCAATTACTGAAAAATCAAACCGAATTCACACTTCTACCGTAACTGTGGCTGTGCTGCCAAAACCAAAGCCCACAGAAATAAAAATTAGACCAGAAGATATAAAAATGGAATTTTTCAAATCTTCTGGCCCGGGCGGTCAATATGTAAACAAAAGGATGACCGCAGTGAGGGTTACTCACATACCAACTAACATTACTGTTACTTGTCAAACAGAAAGATCTTTGCAGCAAAACAAAGAATCAGCTTTGAGCCTTTTGCAGGCAAAAATATTAGAAAAAGAAAGAGAAGAGATGCTCAGCAAAATCGGTCAAAAAAGAAAAGAACAAATTGGCTTTGGAGAAAGGGCAGAAAAAATAAGAACCTATAATTTCCCCCAAGACAGGGTAACAGACCATAGAATAAAAAAATCTTGGCATGACATTGAAGATATTTTGGATGGAAACTTAGATAAAATTTTTGAAGCCCTCTCTAACTGGTCATCTCAAACCAATTAGTTGCTGGCAACTTAAACTCATTGAGTTGGTATCTAAAAAGGTTTGAATACAATCTGCTCTTTGCATAACCTCGCTCGCATACCAAGAATAACCTCCTGAATATTTATTCGCAGCCTTAGCTTCAGAATCTCTCGTTTTTTGATCTGCTCCTAGTTGTTTTAAATATAAAGCAGCGGCCAAAAAAGAATCTTTGATTTGCCAAGGATCTGGCGTTTTGCCTAAAAATTGAGTTAAGCTTTCCTCAAAAAGTTTCCAGGTTGAGGGAATAAATTGAGCAGGACCCATTGCCCCTCCCCAACCAACTGGCTTTCCTTTAACATAAATTGGAATCCAACAAGAAACAGGAGTGGTTTGGTAATTCCTTCCGAGTTTTTGAAGTATTTCTAAAAAAATAGGAATATCTCTTTGAGGATTCATCACTCTTTGTGCCGGTTGATTATCTGTGATTTTGACTCCGTTTCCAGTAGTCAAATCCTGTAAGTAACACTGTCCTACATTCTTTCCAATAGCCGATTCTTGACTCAATATAGCCAAGAGAAAAGCTGGCCTAATATTCGTCAAAGAGGCAATCGATTTGGCTAGTTCAATCGCTTCGCCAAAAGTAGGTGCCTGAGGAATACCAATTAATTGAAAGAGCTTTGCCCTAATTTCAGCTGCTTTTTTTTCTGTTTCTGCCTTTTCCGCTAAATATTTTTTATATTCTGCCTCTTTTATTTTAGAAAGGTTTTCTTTTTCTTTTTTCATTTGTTCGCTTTCTTCTTTTTGCAGAATCTGAGTTTTCAAAGCTTTTTCTAAACTTTCCTTTTGGTTTTCTAAATCTTCTCTCTTTTTCTGAAGTTCCTCTTGCAAGGCTTTGATCGAAACTAAAATTTCTTTTTGCTTTGAGTTTAAAATCCGAAGAGCAACCATATTGTCATAAAAACTTGAAAGATCTTTTTCAGACAATAAAATCTGAAGAGGATCTTTTTGCTCTTCAGACCAAATCGTTTGCAAAATTTTTTTCAGTTTTTCCTTTAAATCGTCAATTTTAAGTTGAGTTTCTTCAATCGAAGCTTCAGTTTGAGTAATTTGAAGAATTAAATCTTGAATAGCCAAATCTGTTTTTTTGATTTGCAAATTAAGCTGAGTAATTTTTTGTTGCAAAAGAGTAATTTGTTGCTTCAAACTCTGTTTTTCTTTTTCTGTCTTTTGAATGTCTTTGTTAATCCTCTCCAACTCAGCTTCTACTTTTTTTAATTCCTCTTCTAAGGCGGCTCTTTCATTAATAAGGGAAGAACTGCTTTGCGCAAAAGCAAAACCAATGAAAAAAAACATCGCCAAAATCAGGCCTAAAAAAAATATTTTTTTGAGTTTTTGCATTATTCTTCTTTTTTTTCTTCTTCCTCTTTTTCTTTCTTTTCTATTTTTTCCACCTCTTCCACTCTTTCTTCAATTGGTTTTCCTAGTTCTTCTTCAACTTTCTCGGGTGGAGAAACAAAAGCTAAAATGTCATTTGGGTTCCTCAAAATTTTCACTTTAGGTGGAACTTTTAAATCTTTCACCAAAATCGTATCCTCAAATGTTTTGAGTTTGGAAATATCAACTTTTATTTCCTTTGGAAGATTTTTTGCCAAACATTTTATTTCTATTTCAGAAACATTTTTCACTAAAGTTCCTCCCAATTCTTTAACTGCAGGTGCTACTCCTTCAAAAACCAAAGGAACTTTTGCTTCAATTTCTTCTTTCAAAGAAGGCTGGAAAAAATCAACATGAACTATTTCCTCTGTAATTGGATCCCTTTGAATTTCGTGGATTAAAACTGAATATTTCTTTCCTTCAAAATTCAAATTAATCATCGAAGAAGATCCGATTTTTTTAACAATTTCTTCTAATTCCTCTTTTTTTACTTGAAGAGGAATAGAAGGGGAAATCTCTGGTCCATACAAAATTGCCGGAACAAAACCTTTTTTCCTTAACGATTTTAATTTTTTACCCACAAATTCTCTTTTTTGGACCAAAATTTCCTCCATAGCAATTTTATTCTACTTTTTCTTTTGCAAAAATCAAGCCGAAATTACTTTTTCCTAATTTTGAATCTTTTTTCCAATTCTTTTAAACTCTCCATTACTCCAGTGTACTCTAATTCGGACATTGGTAACATTGCAGCACCATAAAATCCTTGTTTTCTTATTTCGATTGCTTTTTTTGCAGCTTCTTTTCTTACTTCATCCCAAAAAGGTTGATCAAAACAATCAACAGGTCCTGTTAATTTTCCATTTTTCATTGAAAAAGCTAAGCAAGATACTACCGGCGGTCCATCAAAAAATGAAATTGTAGAATTGGCTTTAACTGGCATCAAAGGTCCAATGTGGCTTCCCCTCATAAATCCTGCAACATAGTATCCTAAAGCATATGGAGCTAAAATTTCACCAGTTGCTGGAAAATCCTTTTGGGTTCTAACTAGCATTACTGGATCGTCTTTTCCAACGTACTTTCCTGCAATGTTGTGGAGCCTTGTAGTTGAAGCTGAAACAACTTGTTCTCCGGTAGTCCTTGAAAAAATTGATTCTACAATAAACCTTCCAGGTTCTCTTAGTAAAATTGCAATATCATAAATTTCTTCTGGGGTAACCAATTCAATAATTTTATCTGCTTCTGTGTAAGATACATCCATTATCACAAATTTGAATCCTTTCTTTAATTCTGGCGATAAAATTAAACCTGCACAATACATTGGATCTGCAAAAGATAAATACAATGGTAAATTAAAGGCTCCAGGTTCAGTTTTATCTGCCATAAAAAACAAAAAGGGCTCTGCTTCTCTTTCTTCAATTTCCATTTCAGCTACTTGAGGTCCCATTCCTTTTACATTTCCAGAAAAAGCAGAAACCAATAAATCTTGACCTGCCCCATATAAACCTTGTTGTTTTGCAATTTTAGTAGCCTTTAATAAAGCTTCATAACAAAGTTTATGAATTGCCGAATTTCCGACTCCTTTTTTGTGAGTAGTTAAAATTGAAATATCGTCTCCAGTAAAGCCAACATAATAATCTATTATTAAGTCTTTACCCTTTGTAAGAATGTGCTTTTTTACTGCTTCTAACATTTCCTCTGAAGGTCTAATGTGACCCCCTATTGATCCTACATCTGCTTTAATTACTGAAATTGTAATTTTTGCCATAAAATTTTTGATTTTTTATTTGACCTTTAGAAAGTGTAAAATTGTTTTCATTACTGCGTCTGGGGACAAAGAAATTGCTTCAATTCCTTCTTTGGCAAGCCATAAAGCATAATCTGAATCGGTTGAAGGAATATCTCCACAAATTCCAATATATTTCCCTTTTTCTTTGCAAATTTTAATTACTCTTTTTATCATCTCTTTTACTGCTTCATTTCTTTCGTCTCCGACTTTTGCTAAATTTGCATTATCTCTATCAATGCCCAAAAGACATTGAGTTAAGTCGTTTGACCCAATTGAAAACCCATCGCAAAGCTCCAAAAATTTTTCTGCCAAAATCACATTTGATGGAATTTCGCACATAATATAAACTTTTAGTCCATCTTTCCCTCTTTCAAGGCCAAATTCTTTCATTGTTTCTAAAACTTTTTTTGCCTCCTCTGGGGTTCTACAAAATGGAATCATCACTTGAACATTCTTTAAACCAAAAACTTCCCTAACCCTTTTTATTGCCAAACACTCTAACTCAAAAGCGTTTTTAAACCTTGGATCATAGTACCTTGAAGCTCCTCTCCAACCAATCATTGGATTTTGCTCTTCTGGTTCAAAAAGTTCTCCGCCAACTAAAGCTCTGTATTCATTAGTTTTAAAATCAGAAAATCTAACAATTACTTGATTTGGCCAAAAAGCAGCTCCAATTTGAGCAATTCCTTCTGCTAATTCCTTAACAAAAAATTCCTTTTTATCTTTGTGTTCAACAGTAATTTTTTCAATTTCGTCGACAATCTTTTTAAGTTTTAACTTTTGAGCTGAACTTTTGACTTTTGAGATTTGAAATTTGAGTTTTTTAAAATGGTATAAAGCTAAAGGGTGAACTCTAATTTTTTCTGCAAAAATAAACTCTTCTCTTGCCAGTCCCACTCCTTCAACTGGTAAAAATGAATATTTAAATGCTGCATCTGGCGCTCCAATATTGAGACAAATTTTAACTTTGAGTTTTGGAATTTCTTTCAAATCGTATCTTTTCACTTTAAATGGAATTTTCCCTAAAAATATTCTGCCTTCAGACCCTGAAGTACAATCTATCGTAATATCTTCTCCATTTTTTAAAATTTTTGTCGCTTTACCAGTTCCAACAATACATGGAATGCCTAGTTCCCTACTCACGATTGCGGCATGACAAGTTTTTCCACCTTCATCAGTTACAATCGCAGAAGCTAAGGGAAAAATACTGACCCAATCAGGATCTGTCATTTTTGTCACCAAAACCTCGCCCTTTTTAAACTCTGAAATTTTTGAAACATCTTCAATAATATGAACTTTGCCCTGCCCAATTTTGTTTCCAATAGCAATTCCAGTTAAAATCGGCTTTTTTGTAGTTTTAATTTCATATTCTTCGTAAATTCTTTCTTTCTTTGGCGCATGTACAGTTTCAGGTCTTGATTGAACAATAAAAAGTTCCCCTGTCTTTCCATCTTTTGCCCACTCAATATCTTGATGGCAACCATAATGCTCTTGTAAAATCATTGCCCATTTTGCCAAAGTTAAAATTTCATCATCATTTAAAGAAAATTTTAGTTGGTCTTTTTTTGGAACCTTAACTTCTTTTAACCCTCCTCCTTTTTTATAAACCAATTTTCTGTCTTTTTTGCCCAAATCTTTTCTAATTATTGCCCTGTAACCTTCTTTTAAAGTAGGCTTGAAAACATAAAAAGTATCTGGGGTTATTTTTCCCTTAACAATCATTTCTCCTTGTCCATAAATTGAGTTAATTAAAACAACATTTTCAAATCCAGTTTCAGTATCTAAGGTAAACATTACGCCAGAAGAAGCTAAATCAGATCTCACCATTTTTAAAACCCCAACAGAAAGAGCAACCTTTAAATGCTCAAATCCTTTTTCTTCTCTATAAGCTATGGCTCTGTCTGTGAATAAAGAAGCGAAACATTTTTTAACTGCTTTGAGTAAATTTTGAGGTCCTGAAATGTTAATGTAGCTTTCGTGTTGTCCTGCAAAAGAAGCGGTTGCAAGATCCTCAGCCGTTGCCGAAGATCTTACTGCTACATCAACATTTTCTTGATTGTAAATTTTTGAGAGTTTTTGATAATTTTTTAAAATTTCTTTTTTCAAATCTGGAGGAAACTTTGATTTCAAAATCAAGTTTCTTGCGCTTTTTCCTGTTTCTTTTAAAGATTGAATGCTTTTTGGGTCAAATTTTTCAAAAATTTCTTTTAGTTTTTCATCAATTTTGTTGAATTTTAAAAAGTATCTAAATGCCTCTGCAGTTATTGCAAAACCGTTTGGGATATTTATCCCCTTTTTTGTCAATTTCGAAAACATCTCGCCCAAAGAGGCATTTTTTCCTCCAACCAAAGGAATGTCTTGAATGCTAATTTCTTCCAACCAAAGAATATTTTTCATTGAATTATTCAGTATATCCGCAAGATGGACAAACAAAACTTATTTTAAAATAATCATAACCCTTGCTCAAATCTCTCATTAAAGAAATCATCATTTGGGTGCCGCATTTTGGACACTGAAGGTTTTCTGAGTAGCCCATATCTTTTTTCATTTCTTTGACAACTTTAAGCGTTTCAAAAGAGGGAGAAATGTAATAAACTTTTTGAAAACCAAGGTGAATTTTAACTCTGCTTACGATTTCGCCCGGAGAAGTAACCATTCCTACAAAGAAATCTTTTGCCTCCAAATTTATGGCTGCTGTTTTTGTTTCTTCTTTACCAAGATAAGAGTAAACTATAACCGGCACTTTTCTTGTTTTTGGATTAGATTTTAAAACTTTTAGTACTTCTATTCCTCCAAAATCGGCCAAATTTTCATCAACGATAATTAAATCTGGCGTGGAATAAGTGGCCAAATCTATAACCCTTTTCCCGCTATTGCAGGGAATAACTTCAAAATGAGCATCCTTTAAAACCTGCGAATAAATATTTCGTGTTGCTTCATCTTGAATTGCGACGATTATTTTTTGCATAATTTGTTGAAACTAAATTGACCTTTATTCAAAAAGCAAAAGCTCAATTTTTTCTACTATTTCGGGATTAGACAGTTTTTCCAAGTTTTCAACCTTTTCTCTTTTCAAAATTTTTGCCAAAACATCTTTGGCTATTTTGCCAGAATAATACTTTGGCAACTCTTCTACAAAATAAAATTTCTTAATCGCAAAAAGTTTGCCCCACGTCTTTTTGATTCTTTCTCTCAAAACCCTTTCTACGTTTTCTTTCTTCACTTCTCCCTTGTAAACTAAAAAGGCAAAAAAAACTTTTCCTAATAGCTCATCATCAAGAGCAATTACTGCCGATTCTCTCATTTCTGGATAAAAATTTATGACTCTTTCTAGCTGCGAGGGGGTAATTCTGTATCCTGAAACTTTAATGATCTCGTCCTCCCTTTTTATAATTTTAACAAGATTTTGTTCTCCTTTTAAGGCCCTATCACCTGTGAAATAAATTTTGCTTCCGTATTTTTTCCAATAAGAAATGTAATCATCAGATTGCTTAAAGCAGCCTCTAAAAAATGCCGGCGAAAATGGCGGCAAAACTACTAAATTTCCTTCTTCTCCCTGTTTGCAAATTTTTCCTTCCTCGCTCACAACTTCCCATTTTACTCCAGGTAAACCCTTTCCCACAAATCCTGGCAAAAAAGGACCAATTCCAGGAAGTGAAGTAAACAAAACTCCTCCGCTTTCTGCTTGCGCAAAAAGGTCCAAAACTAAAGCATCTCTTTTTCCCAATTTTTCAAAAAGCCAATTCCAATTTTCTTGGCTTAAGGCTTCTCCAAACGAAGCTATTATTTTTAAATTTTCCAATTTGTAACCTTCTAATATCGCACTAGAAAATCTTTTAAAGCGATTGATCATTACTGGAAAAGTGCAAAAAGCCTTGATGTTATATTTCAAAAGTATTTCTAACCATCGACTATTGATCGGCCAAAGCGGATCTCCTTCGTAAATCAAACTCGCAGCTCCCAAAAGCAAAGGACAATAAATTGAAAAAAGATGGGACAAAATCCAATTTAAATCGCCATTCGTCCAAATCACCTCTCCTGGTTTTAAATTAAAAAGCCATTTTCCCGTCCAATAAGTCTGAACTAAAATTCCTCCCACATTGTGTAAAATAGGAGTAATTTTTCCGCTAGGATGAGTGGTTGTTAAAATAAAAAGTGGCTCTTCAGCCTCAACTTCTGTTGGAGGAAAAAACTTTTTTTGCCCTCTAAGTATTTCTTCGAACCAAACATCTCTTTCTCCAATCCAATCTACTCTCTTTCCCAATCTTTTAACAACTACTACCTTTTGAACACTCGTAAACCTTAAAATGCTATCTGCTGTTTTTTTAAGTTCTATTTCTTCTCCTAAATAGCGAGCTGCATCAGCAGTAATCAAAAATTCAGCCTCTATTAAATTAAGTCTTTCTTTCAAGTCTTCTTCTGGCAAAAATGGAGAAAAAATAGAATAAACTGCGCCAATTCTGGCACAGGCCAAAACAGAAACAACCAATTCTGGAATTGGAGGCAAAAAAATCGCCACTCGGTCTCCCCTCTTCAAGCCCAAAGAAGAAAGCGCGTTGGACAATTTGTTAACTAAATTAAAAAGTTCTTCAAAAGTAAATTTTTTTCCGTTTTCTCCGGGAGATTCTGGTTCCCAAAAAAGTGCTATTTTTTCTTTGATGTTTTCCCAACCCAAAACATTTTTCTCAAAAATGTTGGCAGTAATGTTGGTTTTTCCTCCCACAAACCATTGAAAATAAGGGGGGTTGTGTAAAAAAGGAGTTCTCCAGAGTTTGAACCAAAAAAGCTCTTTGGCTAAATTTTCCCAAAACAAAATCGGATCTTTTGAGGCCTCTTGATAAATCTTTTCGTCTCCCAATTCAAAATATTCTTTTGTTTTTTGTGAAGGATAATAGAAACTCCCCTTCTTAATCAGCATTATTTCATTATATCCCTTTTATTCTTTAGAGAGAAGCTTTCTCAATTTCTCTACTATTTCTGGATTAGCGAGGGTAGAAGTGTCGCCAACTTCTTCTTTCAAAAGAAGCTTTTTCAAAACTCTCCTCATTATCTTCCCAGATCTTGTCTTTGGCAAATCCTCAACCAGATAAACTTCTTTTGGTAAAGCAATTGGTCCGATTTGTTTTCGAATAAGTTCTACTACCTCACTCTTTACTTTTTCAACTGATTCTTTTCCTTTATAAACAGCAAAAATGATTGGAACTTCACCTTTTATCTCATCTGGAAATCCAACCACTGCTGATTCTGGAATGTCTTTGTGTAAATTGACTGCAGCTTCCAATTCTCCAGTAGAAATTCTGTGTCCTGCAACTTTTATCACATCATCCACTCTGCCTGTAATTCTGATTAAACCCCGCTCATCTTTGAAAGCGCCATCTGAAGTGAAATAAATTTTATCTCCGTATTGACTCCAATATGTTTTTTTGTATTTTTCAGCATCTTTGTACAAACCTCTGAGCATTCCTGGAGAAAATGGGGGTAAAATTACTAAATTCCCTTTTTCTCCCACTTTGCAAGAATTTCCTTTTTCATCTAGAATATCAACCTTTATCCCTGGCAATGGTAATCCAGCAAAGGCAGGCTTGAAAGGTCCAATTCCTGGCAAAGAAGTAATCAAAATTCCGCCAGTTTCTGTTTGCCACCAAGTATCAACGATGGGGCATCTTTCTTTTCCAACATTTCTGAAATACCAAAGCCAAGTGGATTCATCGATTGGTTCTCCAACTGAGCCTAACAACCTTATGTTTTTAAACTCATACTTTTGAGCGATTTTCCCATCCATTTTCTCAAACATTCTGATTGCAGTGGGTGCTGTATAAAAGATAGTTACTTTGTGCTTTTCTAATATCTGAGCCCATCTATCAGGAACTGGCCAATCAGGAGCACCTTCAAAAATCAAGGTTGTAATTCCGTTTAACAAAGGAGAATAAACTGTGTAAGTGTGGCCAGTAATCCAGCCAACATCTCCCATCGACCAGAAAATTGAATCTTCTTGAAAATCGAAAACCCATTTTCCAGTCCAGTATGCCTGAACTGTATAACCTCCGCAGGTATGTAAAATGGGCAAAAATTCTCCTGTGGTTCCGCTCTCTGGCAAAATAAAAAATGGGTCTTCAGAATCCATTATTTCTGGTTCGCAATTTTCGCTTTCATTTTTAATTAATTCATCAAACCAAAAGTCTCTTTTTTCATCCCAGGGAATTTCCTTTTTTAATCTCTTAACGACTATTACCTTTTCAACATCAGTTCCCTTTATTCCTTCGTCGGCAGATTCTTTCAAATTTATAATCTTTCCCCTCCTAAAATAGCCATCGGCAGTAATTAAAATTTTTGCGTTTGAAATTTGAAGCCTTGTTTTCAAAGCAGAGGGTGAAAAAGCTGAAAAAACTACCAAATGTACTGCTCCAATTCTTGCACAAGAAAGCATCGAAATTATTACTTCAGGTATCATTGGCAAATAAATCGCAACAATGTCTCCCTTTTTCACTCCCAATTTCTTTAGAGCGTTGGCAAATTTGCAAACTCGTTTGAAAAGATCTTCATAAGTTAAAATCCTTGGCTTTTCCTCTATAGGTTCTGGTTCCCAAATTATTGCGGGCTTATTTTTGATTTTTTTCCAGCCAAGTTTGTTTTTTTCAAAAATATTAGTTGTGATATTTATTTTCCCTCCCAAAAACCACTTAAAATAAGGAGGATTGTGTTCAAAAGCCTTTTTCCATTTTTCAAACCAAAAAAGTTCTTTTGCCAATTTTTCCCAAAATTTTACTGGGTCTTTTAGTGCCTTTTGATAAATTTTTGGATCAGAAATTACCGCTCTTTTTTGAAATTCTTTTGTTGGATAATATA
>Ga0315298_1000540_pt1 | contig 73189 bp, 65 predicted proteins | sample WHS_1_MG_FD_203077 | JGI IMG/M metagenome (GOLD analysis project Ga0315298, IMG submission 203077) | Extremophilic microbial mat communities from Washburn Hot Springs, YNP, Wyoming, USA - WHS_1_MG | ecosystem: Environmental > Aquatic > Thermal springs > Hot (42-90C) | place: USA: Wyoming... | reverse complement strand
CTTTGAGAACATAGACGCGCGCCCGGGACAGCAGGGCGTTGACCAGGGCGAAGCTGGGGTTTTCCGTCGTTGCGCCGATGAGGGTCACGACGCCTTCTTCCACATGGGGCAGCAGGGCGTCCTGCTGACTCTTGTTGAAGCGATGGATTTCATCGATGAAGAGGACCGTGCCCTGGCCCAGAGACTGGGCGGCCTCGGCGCTGGTGACGGCGGCGCGGATTTCTCGTACTCCGCTGTTGACGGCAGACAGAATCTGGAAGTGCTGGCCAGCGGCATGGGCGAGGAGTTGCGCCAAGGTGGTTTTGCCACTGCCCGGCGGACCCCAGAGAATCATGGAGTGCAGATGCCCGGCCTGCACCATGGCCCGCAATGGACCGCCCTTGCCGAGCAGATGGTTCTGCCCGACATAGGCGCCCAGCGTCTGGGGACGCATACGGGCCGCCAGCGGGCGAGGGTCGCTACCGGGCAATGCTGCCATGGGCGTTCGGCTCGGGCAGCCTATCCCTTAAAAGTCCCGGGAAATGGCGGCGCCGAAGTTGAGGGTGCTGGCTTTGTAGGTGCCGGGAAACCTGTGATTATATGAAGAGGTGTTACCGGAAATAGCATAAGAAACGCCCAAATCATAATGCCACGGACCTAACCCCACACCGACGCCAAAAGAGGCCAGATTACTGCTGGCCGTGGGTATCGCTGCCTGAATGCTGGAACCACTGGTGGGGCTGCCCTCGTGGGCGAGCCCACCGCGGAACTCAAGATCCTGATTCAGGTGATAGCTGAGCCCGATACGATAGGCCATGGCGGACTTCCAGCCGAGGCTGCCATAGCCGGGCAACTGGGCATTGCTCCAGTCATTCCAGTCCACATCCAGTTCGGTGGCAAAGCGCGGGGTGAAGCGATAGCGGACACCTGCCTGCACGCGACTGGGGAGGTCAACACTGCCACCGCCTGAAGAAATACTGGCCGCCGAGCGGTAACTGAGTCCCGCATTGAAGCGCTCCGTGGTGTAGAAAAGCCCGACGTTACCGCCGACACCCCCACCACTACCGGAGTTGGGGCCAAAGGTTGCGCTCAACGTCTGGTAATAATCCAGACCCACCCCAACGCTCAGATTGGGCAGCAGCAAATAGGCAACACCCGGATTCACATCAATGATCTGCAAATTATTTTTCCACTGCGTAGCACTAAAAGTCCCGGCAGGCCAGGTGTTGTTGGTGTTGAAGGGCGAAGTGATACCGAGACCAACCGCCAGCGGGAGGTCATTAAAACGATGGGTCACAAAGAGATTGGGCAGAATCTGCATATTGCTGCTGGCGTCGTAAGTAACATTGCTGTTATCCACTTTGTAAGCAGGGCGCATCGCGAGAATATCCAAGCCCACCCGGGTACCCGGGAAGAAGACCATGTCCGCAGGATTGTCGGCAAAGCTGCTGACGGGTCCGCCATCGGCTACCGTGGCACCTGCTTCCGAAAGTCCCACCACGGAGGTCGGCGCGGCAAAACCTGCGGCATGGGATTGCGCAGCCACTAACAGGCCGAGGGTAACGAGGGCGAGGCGGGTCTTCAAAGCCGACATGCAGTGCTCCAGAAAAAATTATTGCGAGAGAACATCCACACCGGCTGGCGGAGTGAACTGAAACTCCTGCGCCGAAATGGGGTGATTGACTTTAATATGTGTAAAGCGGAGGACCGTCTGTTGCTGAAAGGCATCTTCCATGCGCATCTGGCGCAGTGCGCCCTGCGCGTCAAAACCCATGCGCAGATCCGTGAAGCCTTGATCCTGACCCGTTTTGGGATGGAGCAGGAGCCAGTGAAGACCGTCTTTTTGACCCAGGTCAGTGATCTTGAAGCGCTGGCCGAGGTCATCGTTGCCGGCGATCAGCGCCGCAGGGGTCGATCCGAGGGCTTTGCCGAGAGGCTGTACCGTGGCCTGCTCCAAAGCGGGTTCGTAGAGCCAGACCTTCTCACCGTTGGATACAATTATTTGCCCGTTGTTGCCGCTATAATCCCAGCGGAATTTGCCGGGGCGGGAAATCCACAGCTTGCCACTGGCACGCTTGACGATCTGGCCGTCATGGTTGGCTACCTCCTGACTGAACTGGGCCGTGATGGTGTGGGTTTTCTGGAAAAAACCCTGCAACATCGCCAGGCCCGTGGCAGCGGCCGCGTACTGGACACCGCCCAAAATCAGCAGCGGCACCCAAAACCAGCGAGCCAAACGTAAGGCCGGTAATGGGTCGCGCATAAAGTGCAAATGGTCAGTCCCGACCGGGCGGTGCTGCTGCATAGATTTCTCTGCTCCCATTACTTTGCAAGGGACCGACCACACCAACCCGCTCCATCTCTTCGATCATGCGGGCGGCCCGATTATAGCCCACCTTGAGTTGCCGCTGCACGTAAGAGATGCTCGCCTTGCGACTACTGGTAACGATGGCCACCGCCTGATCATAGAGGGGATCGGCATCTTCCCCGCCTTCTCCGTCCATGCCCTCGCCATCGCCACTCTCGTTACCCTGCACAATACGCTCGTCGTATTGTGGCGCGCCCAACTGACGCAGGGACTCCACCACACGATGAACTTCCTCATCGCTGACAAAAGCCCCATGCACCCGCAACGGGTAACCGGAGCCAGGCGGCAGATAGAGCATGTCGCCCTGGCCCAGCAAGGTCTCCGCCCCCATCTGATCGAGAATGGTACGCGAGTCGATACGCGACGAAACCTGAAAGGCAATGCGGGTGGGGACGTTGGCCTTGATCAGTCCGGTGATTACATCCACCGAAGGACGCTGGGTCGCCATAATGAGGTGCAGACCGGCAGCGCGCGCTTTCTGGGCCAGGCGGGTGATCAAGGTTTCCACCTGTTTACCGACCACCATCATCAGGTCCGCGAACTCATCAATGATCACCACTATAGCAGGCAGCGCGCTCAGCGCGACGGGCTCGCCATCCATATCTTTATCCGGACCCGGCAGGGGATGTCCCGAAGCTGCCGCTTCCCGCACTTTCTGATTATATCCGGCCAGGTTGCGCACTCCGGCAAAGGCCATGAGCTTATAACGCCGTTCCATCTCCGCCACGCACCAGCGCAAGGCGTTCGCGGCCTCCTTCATATCCGTTACCACCGGCGCCAACAGATGGGGGATGCCCTCATAGATGGACAACTCCAACATCTTGGGATCCACCATAATCAGGCGGACATCGTCAGCAGTCGCCTTAAAGAGAATGCTGAGAATCATGGCATTGACGCCCACAGACTTGCCGGCGCCGGTGGTTCCGGCCACCAGCAGATGGGGCATCTTCGCCAGATCGGCGGACACCGGCTGACCGCCGATATCCTGTCCCAGTGCCAGCGTTAGATGGCTTTTGCTCTGGGTAAAACTGTGACTGGAAAGCACCTCGGAGAGACGCACCGTGCGCCGCTTGAGGTTCGGCACCTCGATGCCCATGGTGGCCTTACCGGGAATGGCTTCCACTACACGCACCCGCGCCGCCAGCACGCGCGAAAGGTCTTTACTGAGACCGGCGATCTGGCTGACTTTGACCCCCGGTGCCGGCTCTATTTCAAAACGGGTAATCACTGGTCCGGGATGAGCCGCCACCACGCTTGCCTGCACCCCGAAATCGGCCAGCTTTTCTTCCAGCATGCGCGACTGCTGCGCCAGCACTTCGGGTTGCAACTGGGAACTGGGGTCTTCCGCATCTGCCGGATCGAGCAGGGCAAGATCGGGAAGACCATCAGCACGCGGCGGCCCTACGGGTGCGGGCAGTGGTAACTGTCGACTGCCTTTAACGACGGCCTGAGTCGGCGCTGCTGTTGGAGATGTTTTTCGCACGGCAGGCGCCAGCGTCGTGATCGGCACAGGGGTCGTTTCTTGGGTGACCACCCGTCGCCGCAAAGGCCAACGCAGGTGTGGTCGTGGCAAAGAGAAACGCAGAGCGCTGATATGTGCCGCCATCGCGCGTGGTCCCAGGCCAGTGAGCAGAAACACACCGAGAACGAACAGCAGCAGAAAGAGCAATATGCTACCACCCACGCCGATAAAAGGCTGGGTATGGACACTGATTTCCTGCCCGAGGATACCGCCCGCGCCGTCTCCGGCAATGGGCCACCACTCCGTGGGCCAAGTCAGCGCGAGAAAACTGGTCAGACCCAGCGCGACGGCAACAGCGCCCAAAGGGGCCGCCCAGCGCCCCGGATACTGACGGAACCAACACCGCCATAGCTGCCAGGCCCACACGCCCAGCTCCACAGGGAGGAGCCAGGCGATCATACCAAAAATCTGCACCAAAAAATCAGCGAGATAGGCGCCAGCCTCACCACCCCAATTGTGCACCTGGGCACCTTTACCACTACTAAACCAGCTGGGATCGGAGGGATGAAAACTGAGCACGGACATTGCCATGAAGGCTGCCACCGCGATCATCAGCAGCAGCAGCGCCTCGCGGCGCCACGGTTTGACACGCGACAGTTGAACCGGCTTTGCGGGGGCAGGCCGGGAGCCTCGGGACACGTTACGGGCAGTGGAACTCATACCGGCACGCTAAACGACCCCTGCACGGGTGTCAAGGAGATGCCGGGAAAGAAAGGCAAAGAAATGCTATTGTTAGCGGCTTCTAATGGTTCAGATGCAGGCGTTTATTTCGTGCCATCCGAATATCACATCAGGACGGAAGGCAGGGACGACAGCATGGAAATGGTGTTAGACTTTTCGCTAGCAGTTTCGCATAAGTCCGGGCGGGTTCGTGGTGTGCGCAACTCGTCCGATACCGTTCCCTTCTGGCAGCGAGGTACCCATGAGCGATCCGAAAAGTGTCATCGATGAAAAACATTGCCGTTTACTCATCCTGGGCTCCGGCCCCGGTGGTTATACAGCTGCTATTTACGCTGCGCGCGCCAATCTGAACCCCATACTGGTACAAGGCATGGAGCCCGGCGGCCAACTGATGACGACCACGGACGTGGATAACTGGCCCGGTGCGGCAGACGGTATCATGGGCCCGGAACTCATGCAGGAACTGGAAAAACAGGCACGCCGCTTTGATACCGAGGTTCTATTTGACCACATTCATACCGCTGACCTGAGTCAACGACCCTTTCGCCTCAGCGGAGACCAGCATTGTTATACCTGTGACGCACTGATTCTCGCTACCGGCGCTTCTGCCAAGTACCTGGGCTTGCCCAGTGAAGACCAGTTTCGGGGCAAGGGTGTCTCCGCCTGTGCGACCTGCGATGGGTTTTTCTATCGCGGGCAGGCGGTCGCCGTAGTCGGTGGCGGCAATACTGCGGTAGAAGAAGCCCTCTATCTCAGCAATATCGCCAAGCATGTAACGGTCATCCACCGCCGTAACCGGTTCCGCGCCGAAAAAATCCTGCAGGACAAGCTCATGGGCAAGGAAAACGTCACCATTATCTGGGATCACTCTGTGGACGAGGTGCTGGGTGACAACTCCGGGGTCACCGGCTTGCGGATTAAGCATGTAGAAAACGGTAGCACCCAGGACCTGACGCTGACGGGGGTGTTCATTGCCATCGGCCACCAACCCAATACCAGCCTTTTCAAGGGACAACTGAAAATGGACGAAGCGGGCTATTTGGTTACTCGCGGCGGGCGCGATGGCATGGCAACAGCCACCAGCATTGCCGGTGTGTTTGCGGCGGGCGACGTGCAGGACTATGTCTATCGCCAAGCGGTAACCAGCGCGGGTAGCGGTTGCATGGCGGCGCTGGACGCAGAGCGTTGGCTGGAGCAGCAAGAGGACTAAGCACATGGGGCGGCGGCCACATGAGCCGGAGAAGCAAGAGCCGGTGACCGATGCAGAAGAAGCAGATTGCTTTCTGCGGGCGGTGGCTGATGTCCGGCCCCTGCCAGCGCCGCCGCCTCCCCCACGTCCTGTACCACCACCGCCCTTGCCGCAGCAGCGGCATCGGGATGATCTGGCCGTTCTCGAAGTACTGGACCACGGTCTGAGCGGCGATGAAGTCTTGGAATCCGGAGACGAATGGCTTTATTTGCGGTCCGGCTTATCTCCGGCGCTGCTGCGGGACTTGCGCCGGGGACGGTTCCGGATTCAGGAGCGGCTCGATCTGCATGGCTGTACCGTAGAAGAGGCGCGCACTGAACTCGCGGCATTTTTGCGGGAAGCGCGGCAATGGCGCTGGACGTGCATCTGCGTCATCCATGGCAAAGGACTGGGATCCCCTGGTCGTGTTCCCGTCCTGAAAAGACTGGTGGGCGGCTGGCTGATGCGTCACCAGGAGGTGCTGGCCTTTGCTCAGGCTCGCCCTGAAGAAGGGGGCAGCGGTGCATTGCGTGTTCTGCTGGGCTGGTCGCGTCGAAGATAAGCACCAAGCCACGAAGCACGCTCAGTTCTGCGCCACGTGTTGTAGGGCGGCTGTGGCTAATCATCCCGGCCGCTCCCAGCGCTCCCGAACAGGCACGGCACCTTCCGCACTCGCCAGAGAGGCCAGGATTGGGCAGTTTGCAACAGAACCGTGACCGGGACAGCACTCAGCCTGCTGCGCAAGGGCTGTGCGCATCCGTTGCAAGTCGGCGATTTTGAAATCAATTTCGGCAAGCTTTTGCGCGGTAAGGGCTTTGACCTCACCCATATCATTCTCGACACGGCTACCGATATCCAGCAACTCCTTCACCTCTGCCAGAGAAAAGCCGAGATTCTGGGCACGCCGGATAAAACGCAGACGGGATTCCGCCTCAACATCGTACAGGCGATAGTTGGACCGGGTCCGCTGCACCGGCTGGATGAGTCCAATCCGCTCGTAATAGCGCAAAGTCTCTGCGGCGAGCCCGGCTTCACGCGCCAAACGACCAATAGTCACTGGGGGTTGCATATATATGTCCATCCGCTTAAATGACGCTTTTAAGCATATACTGTACGCTTAAGTATAGTGTCCATTGTAAAGCACCTAGTCAACACCAGTGTCCAACCGCCGTACATCAGCCATTTCCTGACCGAAAAGACCCTCCACACAGATCGTGGCAAAGACTCCGGCGGGGAGAAAAAAACTCAGGACAAGGGTCTGCGCATCCTGCCAGTCGCTGGTCAGGGTCTCGGGACGCGCGCGCAGGGGCCGCCGGGCGGCATCCAGACCTTGTTCCGCAAGGCGTTGTGCCCAGCGCAGCCCATCGTCTCCCGCACCAGCGATGATGGGCCCGGCACTCAGGGCTGAGTTCTCTAGCGCAATGGCGGCGGCAGTCGGTGCCAACCCACCGCGACCCGGTAAAGGGCCGGTGGGATGCAGGTCCCAGTCGGTGGCGCGCGCCTGCAAATCAGACAGATCGTCGTCTGCCGCCAAGAAAATGCTGTGCGAGCCCACCAGTTGCACGATCTCGCCCGGCAAAATCTGCGCCCAGTTCGCTTGCCGCACCCGTTCAGCGAGGACCAGGTTGAACAGAGCAGAGCGGGCGGCGGACCAGAGCAGGCCACGCCGATGGCGGTCTATCCGCATCGGCTGCCCAGATAGCAGTCGCGCGGCTTCCTGCAGATTACGATGCCCGAAACGCTGAGCACCGAAATAGTTGGGGAACCCCTCCTTCATGAGACTTTGCAGGCGAGCGTCCCAGAGACTGCGCGCTCCCGTGGTAGCACGCAAAACGAGCCGGAAGTGATTACCACGCAATACGCCTCGACGCAATTTACGGTCATGGCGGCTGATCTGCTGAAAATGCAGGCTGCCATCTTCCAGGCTAGCCCAGTCCGGATCGGGCCCCGGCATGGCCGGCACCGTAAAACTCTGCCGGGTAATGGCATGGCGATCCTTGAGACCGGCAAAGCCCACATCGCGCACCGCCACCCCCGCACAGTGCGCCAGGCGGTTGGCCACATCCTGGGTATTGAGGCCGCATTTCTCCACCACCAGCCAGTGATGGGCGCCTGAACCAGATGCGGTAAAGGGCAGCAGTTCCGTGACCTGAAAGTCTTCCGGAGTCTGTCGCAATTCGGCGCCGAGCAGGCCGCCCTCTGCGGGATAGATGCGCGGCGGACTTTCAGGCATGTTGAATCAGAACGACGGCATGGGCGGCAATGCCTTCACCCCGACCGGTGTAGCCCAATTGCTCGGTGGTGGTCGCTTTGATGTTGATCGCATCAAGCTCCACGGCGAGGTCGGCAGCAATATAGGCGCACATCTGCGGGATGTGAGCTGCCAATCTGGGACGCTGACAGACAATGGTCGCGTCCACATTACCCACCGAAAAACCTTGCCCCTGAACCAACTGGTGACAATGCCGGAGCAGGAGCCGGGAATCCGCGCCCGCGAAACGGACGTCGGTGTCTGGAAAATGGCGACCGATGTCGCCCAGGGCAGCCGCCCCCAACAGGGCATCGCAGATGGCGTGAAGGAGCACATCGGCATCGGAGTGGCCGGCCAGGCCGAATTTGTAGGGGACCGTCACGCCACCGAGAACAAGGGGTCTACCCGTCACCAACGCATGCACGTCAAAGCCATGACCGATACGCAGTTGCATGGGGGTTATCCTTCTTCATCACGAGCCGCAAGAACGGCGGCAGCCAGCACGAGATCATCCCGCAGGGTGACTTTGATATTGTCACCATGTCCATGAATCAAACGGGGGCGCCAACCCCGCCATTCCATCGCCGAAGCCTCATCGGTAATCTGCAGATTCTGTTCGCACGCCGCTTCCAGGGCAGCCAGCAGGGCGCCGAGGGGAAAGGCCTGGGGTGTGAGAGCACGCCACAACCCTTCACGATCTACGGTACCCACGGAGTGAGCATTCTCAGCGCGCTTCAGTGTATCGGCAAGCGGTACGGCGAGAAGCGCACCTTGGGGCGAATCCGCCAGGCTGTCGAGCAGGAGTAACAGGTCTTCGCGACGCAGACAGGGCCGGGCGGCGTCATGCACCAGCACCCAGTCGGACACCGCTGCCCCCTGCCGCAGCAGCGCCTCCAGACCGAGGCGCACCGAATCCGCACGCCGAGCACCGCCGACGACAGGGGACAGGAACGGTTCCTGCGTGGGTCCCAGCAACTCCCGCCAGCCTCCGGTTGCAATATCCTCGCCCGGCAGAACCAACTGAATGCCCGCAACACGCGGCTCCCGAAAAAAAACCGCCAGGGTATGGGCAATGACGGGACGGCCGCGCAGCAGCACGTACTGCTTGGCCTGCGCCGCCCCAAACCGCTGTCCCCGCCCTCCCGCCGGGATCACCACCCAGACGCGCTCCATATAACCCTCCCCCGAACATTATGGACCAAAACTGCAAACCCGAAGTATCCGCAGTCTTTAGGGGGGGTGCAAGAAAGCGACGCCGCTTTTTTGCAGTTTCCACAGCGCCCCTTTACACTATAGCCCTTCAGAGTCCCCACATAAGATCAGATATTCTTGGATCGAAGTCTTTTTCTCGGCACCCCGCCGCGCGCCGGGGCGGCACGCGCATTTAGTCAACTCTACGGTGCCGCGGATAGCTGGCTGGCGGCGCAGATGGCACGCCAGTGGCAGCGTCCGCTGCTGATTTTGCTGCCGAACGCCCGCGACGTGGAGGAATGGCAGCGCGAATGGCGCTTTTTCGCACCAGACTTGCCAGCGCCGCTGATTTTCCCGGACCGCGAAATTCTGCCCTATGATCGCCTGGCGCCGCCGGCCGACGCCACAGCCACCCGGCTGGCCACCCTTGCCGCTCTGCCGGACTGGCGTGGCGTTTGCCTCGCTCCCCTGTCCGCCGTCCTGCAACGCCTGCCACCGCGTAGTTTTCTCGACCAGCACGCTTTTGTCCTCGCCGTGGGTGACCACCTGAATCCAGAAGGTTTTCGTCAACGCCTGATCGATGCTGGCTATCGCAATGTCAGCGAGGTCTCGGAAGCTGGCGAATTGGCCTGGCGCGGCGGAATCATCGATCTCTTTCCCAGTGGCAGCGCCCTACCCTACCGCATTGAACTCTTCGATACCGTGGTAGAAAGCATCCGTGCCTTCGATCCGGAAACCCAGCGTACCCAGCAAAAAGTCGAGCGGGTCTCTCTGCTCCCGGCGCGAGAGGTGCCGGTGGACGCTGCCGCACTGCAGGAATTTCGCAGCCAGTTCCGCGCCCGCTTCAGCGGTGATCCACAGCGTGCCGAGATTTATCGGACAGCCAACCGCGGACAGGTCCCCCAAGGGGCCGAGCATTATCTCCCGCTATTCTTCCCCCAGAGCAGCCATCTGCTCATGCACTTCGCCAAAGATGGTATCGTCTTTCTGCCCCCCGGCCTGGAGACATCCGCCCGGCACATTCGCCAGGACTGGCAGGAGCGGCATGAGGAGCGGGCCCACGACACGTCTTATCCCATACTATCCCCCGACGAACTCCTCTTAACCCCCGGTGAATGGGAGGACATCCTGCGCGGTCGTGCGCTGGTACATGGTCAAACGGAAGGCGACGGAGAGCGTCTACTGACAGCCCCCCTACCTGATCTGCACGGCACACCGGAAGCGCCGTTGGCCGCGCTCGACGTCTTTCTGCGCCACCTGCCCACAGAGGGCCGGGTCATTCTCGCGGCGGAATCGCCAGGCCGTCAGGAGGCACTCTCAGAACGCCTCGGCAAAGCGGGGCTACTTCCTGTCCGTGTCCATGACTGGCCGGAGTTCCTGGCGGGCACAGAACGGATCGCCATCACCGTGGCGCCCCTGGAACGCGGCCTGCTCATCAAGGAAAATGGCCTGGTCAGACTGGCGCTGATCTCCGAGGCGCAGATTTTCGGCGACCGCGTCTTTGCCCAACGGCGCAGCGCCCATACCCGGCAGCGTAGCATCGAAGGTCTGGTCCGTGATCTCGGCGATTTACAGTCGAACGACCCCGTCACCCACGAAGAATATGGCATCGGCCGTTTTCAGGGCATGGCCACGCCCTTTGCGGCGCAGGGCGACATCAACGAATACGTGGTCCTGGAGTACGCTAACGGCGATCTCGTCTACGTCCCGGCGGATCATCTGGATCGTATCACCCGCTACGTGGGTAACGGTGCAACGGAGCCGGTGCTCTCCCGTCTGGGCAGCAATCACTGGGAAAAGGCAAAAGCCAAGGCGCGGCAGAAAGCCATTGATGCCGCCACCGAGCTGCTGGATATCTATGCGCGGCGCGCGGCGCGCGCCGGGCGGGCTTTCCCCGCCCCGGACGACGCCTACTGGGAGTTCGTGTCCCGTTTTCCCTTTGAGGAAACTCCGGATCAGCAGCAGGCCATTGACGCCGTCATTAGCGACATGACCAGTCCCCACCCCATGGATCGCCTGGTCTGCGGCGATGTAGGCTTCGGCAAAACGGAGGTGGCACTCCGCGCGGCCTTTCTGGCGGCGCACGGCGGTACACAGGTGGCGGTGCTGGTACCCACCACCCTCCTCGCCCAGCAGCATTACAAAAATTTTCAGGATCGCTGTGCCGGACTGCCCCTGCGCGTGGAAGTGCTCTCCCGTTTCCAGGGCGCCAAGGCGCACAAGCAGGTGCTCGCCGCCGTGGCCGCCGGGGAGGTGAATATCCTCATCGGCACCCATCGTTTGCTGCAAAAGGATGTCACCTTCCACGATCTGGGTCTGCTGATTCTCGACGAGGAGCACCGCTTCGGCGTACGTCAAAAGGAACGAATCAAGGCCCTGCGCGCCGAGGTGGATATTCTCACCCTGACCGCCACGCCGATTCCCCGCACCCTTAATCTCTCCCTCGCCGGTCTGCGCGACTTATCCATCATCGCCACCCCACCCCAGCGGCGCCAGCCAGTGCGCACCTTTGTCCAGGTCTGGGATGACGCCACAGTGGTTGAGGCCTGCCAACGCGAAATGCATCGCGGTGGTCAGGTGTACTTCTTGCACAATGAAGTGCGCGACATCGAGCGCATGGCCACCACCCTGCGCCGCCTGCTGCCCGACGCCCGTCTGCGCGTCGCCCATGGCCAGATGCCCGAAAGCGAACTGGAAGCGGTGATGCTGGATTTTTATCACCAACGCTTCGACATACTCCTCAGCACCACCATTATCGAATCCGGCATCGACAATCCGCACGCCAACACCATCCTCATCAATCGTGCCGATAAATTCGGGCTCGCCCAGCTCCATCAATTGCGTGGCCGCGTGGGGCGCTCGCATCAGCGCGCCTACGCTTATTTGTTCACCCCGGACCCACGCGCCATGAGCAACGATGCCCGGCGCCGTCTGGACGCCATCCAGTCTCTGGAGGACCTTGGTGTCGGCTTCGCACTGGCGAGCCACGATCTGGAAATCCGCGGGGCTGGTGAGCTGCTCGGTGAAGAGCAGAGTGGGCATATGGATGAGATCGGCTTCACCCTCTTCATGGAATGGCTGAACGATGCGGTAGAGGCCATCCGTGCCGGACGCGATCCCCACAGTCTCGAAGATCGACGCGCCAACGGTCCGGAAATCCATCTCAACACCCCGGCACTCATCCCCGACGATTACCTGCCGGATGTACACCTGCGCCTGCAATTCTATAAACGCCTCAGCGATGTGCGCAGTGATGCCGCGATCGGAGAAATCATGGTGGAGATGATTGACCGCTTCGGACCCATTCCTGCGCCCACCCGCACCTTGCTCTGTCAGACCCAGTTACGGCTGCTGGCCACCCAAATCGGCATCGAACAGATCGACGCCGGCCCCGCCGGTGCTCGTCTGCAATTCGCCGCCGAAAATCAGGTGGCTCCTGAAAAAATCATCCAGCTCATCCAGCAGCCCCACAGCATCTACCAACTGGACGGCGAGCACCGCCTGCGCATTCGCCACGACCTGCCCGATGGCGAAGCGCGCTGTCAGGAATTATTGCAACTCATCGACCAACTAAGGATTTAGCCATGAGCAGTACGCGCCTCGCCATTCTCAGTCCCGCCCCACGCGGCCCCATGAGCCTGCCGGCCAGCATGGGCCAACTGGTGGCGGATGTGGAAAGCCACCAGGAAGTTTGGGGCTGCTGGCTGCAAAGCTGGGATTTGCCGGTCACCGTCGGCGAAATCGCCCCCTTCCTCGACGAACTCGCGCGCCAGGCCCTGCATCAGGAGCGAGAAGTGATCTGGGCTCCTATGAGCAGCGCCAGCAGTGCTGTACGTCTGGTGCTGCATGGTGCGGCACAACCCGAGGCACTGCGCCGGGCACTGACCACCCTGCATCTGCAAAGCTTTATGCCGGGTCGCGTGCTCCATTGCCAGGGAGACGATCTGGCCATCGTCCTGCACGGTCCCAGCGGTCCCTTGGGCGCCAGCAACCACCGTCTCATCGAAGCCCTGGAAGGTGTCTTTCTGGATGTTGCCGTGACGCCGCTCTGGGCTAAGGGCCATTTCCGATTATTGCTGGCCGATATGGACTCGACCTTGATCGACATTGAATGCATTGATGAAATGGCCGACCATCTTGGTCTCAGGCGCCAGGTCTCCGCCATCACCGAACGCTCCATGGCAGGCGAACTGGATTTTCAAACCTCCCTGCGCGAGCGGGTGCGCCTGCTGGCCGGGACACCCGCGAGCACCATCGACACCATCATCCATGAGCGCTTGCGGCTCAGCCCCGGCGCCCGTGAACTGGTGGCAGCGGCCAAGGCCCAAGGCGTGGAGGTCGGTGTCGTATCCGGCGGCTTCACCCAGTTTACCCGCCACCTGCAAGAAACGCTGGACCTCGACTACGCCTTCGCCAATACTCTGGAGATCATCGACGGGCAAATCACCGGCCAAGTGCTCGGAGACATCATCGATGCCACCGCCAAGGCCGACCTCCTCGACCTGCTGGCCCTCAATCTGGGCACCGATGCCAGTCATTGCATCGCTATTGGTGATGGTGCCAATGACCTGCCCATGATCCGCAAGGCTGGAGTTGGCATTGCCTATCACGCTAAAACAGTCGTCCGCGCTCAGGCGGATTTTCAAATTCGCTATGGGGGTCTCGACACAGCATCTACCTATCTCGGCTGGGGCAACATCTGAGATCCGCACTCTGATAGCCGCCGTTTGATACTTGATTTTGTTTTAGACTACGTCTACCATCAGTCCTATGCAGCATCCACAGGAGACTTAAGATGAAACTGACCAGTATAGAAGGCCAAAGCGTCCCCCAGACCGTATTCCGCACCCGCGCCAACCATCAGTGGCGCGACGTCAGCAGCACCGAGCTTTTCAAGGACAAGACCGTGATCGTGTTCTCACTGCCCGGCGCCTATACCCCGACCTGTTCCTCTAGCCATCTGCCGCGCTACAACGAGCTCGCACCCACTTTTCGCGCCAACGGTGTTGATGACATCCTCTGCATATCGGTAAATGACGCCTTCGTCATGGACGCCTGGGCCAAAGAACTTGCCGTCGAAAACATCCATTTGATTCCCGATGGCAATGCAGAATTTACCAACGGCATGGGTATGCTGGTGGACAAAAGCGACCTGGGCTTTGGCAAACGTTCCTGGCGCTACTCCATGCTGGTGAAAAATGGCGTGATCGAAAAAATGTTTATCGAGCCCGACAAGCCTGGTGACCCCTTTGAGGTTTCCGACGCAGACACCATGCTTCACTACATCAATCCTGAAGCACGCGACCCCGAATTCGTCACCGTCTTCACCCGCGAAGGCTGCCCGCACTGTGCCCGCGCCAAGGCACTGTTAAAGGCACACGATATGACATTTGAAGAAATCAAAACGGGTATGGGAACCGGCGTCAGTTCGCGGACTATTCGTGCTGTGAGCGGACACTCCACCGTACCCCAGGTCTTTATCGGCGGCAAACACATCGGCGGTGCCGACGATCTGGAGAAATATTTCAGCTGTCTTCCCCACTGAAACACATGTCACGGAGAGGACGGCCCACCCTCACCAACACCCAGCAAAAGCGAGATGCCATGACACAATCCTATGATCTCATTGTTATCGGTGGGGGCAGCGGCGGCATCGCCATGGCCAACCGTGCCGCCCGCTACGGAGCGCGCACCGCCCTGATAGCCGCCGGCCCCCTGGGCGGCACCTGCGTGAATGTGGGTTGTGTTCCCAAAAAAATCTTCTGGAACGCCGCACACCTTGCCGAACAGGTGAAAATGGCGAAAGAGTACGGCTTTGATGCCTTGCAACCCCAATTTCACTGGGAATCCCTGAAGCGGCAGCGCGACGCATATATTGAACACCTGCACGACCGTTACGCCCAAGGTTTGGACGGTAACGGCGTCACCCTCATCCGCAATCATGCCCGCTTCTCCGGCACCCATCAAATCACTGCCGGCGATGAAGTCCTGAATGCGACACATATTTTGATCGCCACCGGTGGCCAGCCGGTCTGGCCCGACATTCCAGGTGCGGAACTGGGCATCACCTCGGACGGTTTCTTCGCGCTGGAAACGATGCCTCGCTCTGTAGCCATAGTGGGTGCGGGTTACATCGCGGTGGAGCTCGCCGGGGTACTTCATGCCCTCGGCAGTGACGTTTCTCTGGTCATGCGCCGCAACCATTTCCTGAACGATTTCGAACCGATGCTCCGTGAAAATCTCATGGACGCCATGCTCCATCAGGGTATCAGCCTCCTTGCCCAACGCCAGGTCCGGAAAGTGGAAAAACGTGCTGATGGCCTGTGCCTGCACTTCCAGGATGGGGACTGTCTTGGTGGGTTGGAAACCATCATCTGGGCCATCGGTCGTCGTCCCAACAGCACCGATCTCGGCTTGGAGCAGGCAAATATTACCACCGACCCCCAGGGATTCATCACCGTAGATGCGTTCCAGAATACTGAAACATCGGGTATCTACGCGGTTGGCGATGTGACCAGCGGCCCGGCACTCACGCCCGTAGCCATCGCCGCCGGGCGCCGTCTCGCCGACCGCCTCTTCAATGCCCAGACAGAGCGCCGTCTCGACGTCCATCTGGTCCCCACCGTTATCTTCAGTCATCCGCCCATCGCGACGGTCGGGCTCAGTGCGGCAGCCGCCCAGGCGCAATATGGTGAAGAAGCGGTAAAGGTATATCAAACGACCTTCACCCCGTTGGTTCGCGCCTTTTCTGCGGAACCGGAAAGAACCGCGATGCAACTGGTTACCGTAGGTCGGGAGGAAAAAATCGTCGGGCTGCACGCCATTGGCGACAGCGTGGATGAAATGCTTCAGGGCTTTGCGGTGGCTCTACGTATGGGGGCCACCAAGCGCGATTTTGATGACACCATCGCCATCCATCCCACCGGCGCCGAAGAATTCGTCACCATGCGCTGATGACCACCGCGTGCAGCCATCGGGGATTACTTTTTGCCATGTAACCGTTTGAGGGCTTCCGGCCCCACCCCAGTGCCACAACTGCACAGGGGACAAATCGCGAGCAGCGGCACGACCTGTTCCAACACCTTGCGCACCCGTTCCATCCCCTCGTGCATGACCGCGTCGATGGCCTCCATGGTAATAGGCTCTGCCGACTTGCCCGCCGCCGAATTAACCACCAGCGACAAAGGCGCGTAGCACAGTCCGATTTCCCGTGCCAGTACCGCCTCCGGAGCGCCCGTCATCCCCACGACATCCCCGCCATCCCGCTCAATGCGGCGGATTTCCGCCGTGGTCTCCAAACGCGGTCCCTGAGTAGCCGCATAGGTACCACCGCCAACCACGGCGATGCCGGCAGTTCCTGCGGCTTGAAGCAGACGCTCACGCACTCTCGGGCAATAAGGCTCGGAAAAATCGATATGCACCACCATGCTCTCCCCTCCTTCAAAGAAGGTACTGGGGCGCCCACTGGTATAATCAATCAGCTGATCAGGCAGACAAATAACGCCTGACCGCATAGCTGCAGAGATTCCGCCCACCGCCGCCACCGCAATAACATGGGTCACCCCCACATGGTGGAGTGCCCAGATATTGGCGCGATAATTGACCCGATGCGGAGGAATGGTATGGCCGTAACCATGGCGGGCGATGAAAACAACCTCCTGCCCGCCCAGTTGACCGAATGTCAGGGGGCCTGAAGCCTCCCCAAAAGGAGTACGGATGACCCGGCGGTTGTTAATCTGCAGATTCTTGAGACGGGTCAGGCCACTGCCACCGATAATGCCGACCACACCCATCAATTGTCCTCCAGCAACACAAAAATGCCCGGCGCATTACGCCCCAAGCCACGCGCGTCCAGTCCGTAACCAAAAACAAAATGATCCGGCACTTCCAGTCCGACATAATCCACCTGCACTTCTACCGTGCGCGGACGCTTTTTTCGCACCATTACCGCCGTATGAATGGCCGCGGCACCTTCCGCCACGCAGTATTCCTGCAAAGCCTGCAGGGTAATCCCCTCATCCAGGATATCATCCACCAGTAACACTACCGCGCCCGCCAGGCTTTCTTTGGGCCGTGTGCGCCACTGCAAACTACCACCACTGGTTTCCGCGCCGTAGCGGCTCACTTGTACGCAGTCGAGCACCAGGGGGAAATGCAGGTGAGGCATCAGTTGACCAACCACCACCACGGCACCCGTCAGCACACAAAGCAACACCACCGGACGTCGCGGCGTCAGATGTTCCAGGTCCTTATTAATGGCAACGGCCATCCGCTGGATGGCCGCCTCCACCTCTTCCGCACTAAACAGATGCTCAGCGGGCCCTAAGTGGGTAGGTGTCATAATGGCATTAGTAGGTAAAGGTGACCACGTTGTCGTCCATGGCCTGCTCAATGACATAAGCACCACCGACGACATCCTGGATTTCGGGAATCAGGTCTTCCTTGGTGCAATCCCACAATTCAAGGGTTGGGGTGCAGACAAAGAACTTTACGCCCGCCTCGTGGGCATCCTTGATAAAGTCGTAGACACTCTTGGGGCTGCCCGGCATAACAAACATTTTCTCTGCAACCCCCTTCTTGGCCAGCTCGCCCGCGCGGGCGGTCAGCACAACTTCCACCTCAAAATCCATCGCCGCAGCCACCGTCGCCTGAAAGAAAGGCGCGCCCAACTCCTGGGGGTTGGAAGGATCGGTGTTCACCATAACCATCAACAATTTATCAGCCATGCGTATCTCCTAAAAAAATCGGCCCGTCCATCATAGCCGCCGCAGACCGACGCCGCGCCATGAAATGATTGATTACGCCATAAAAAGTCGCAGGGCCTTGGCAAGAATTCTTAGCTATCCGTTTCAAGTGTCTCCATACGGCGCGCCCGGCTGGCTCGGGTCAGGATATCCCGCTCCTCCGCCAATGCCCGCTTGGCCACCTGAATGGCTTCTAGCAGATCCTGGCGTTTGGACTCAACCAGGTCACCACCGGCATCCATCAGGCGTGCGGTTTTCTCCTGGATTTCATCGATGAGCACGCCGACACGCACTTCGGCCAGCGACTCCAGATTACGCAAGCGATCCCGTCCCTTATCCATAGCGCGACGCAGTTCCTGACGCGTCTCTGCGCCGCTGGCCGGAGCCAGCAACAGGGCACCGACCGCACCGACCAGCACTCCGATAACAAAGCCTTCCGCATTCTTCATTGTGGTCTCCTCGCTGTTTCCAGCTAATGTTTCCGGGAAAAGTAACGCCATCCCGTGCGCAACGCACGGTACCATAAGCCCAGTTCGTGAAGCGGCTGAACCAGGGTATCCGTCGTGTCCATAATCTCCTGACTCAGATACTTGAGCGTGGAATCCACTCGTTTCATCTGTGCACGCCCGGTCTGGGTAATATGTTTAATGTCCGCCAAGGCTACCTTAATATCAAACATCAGCGGTCCGACGTCCTGCTCAACTCTGGCCAACAGCCTTTCCAGACGCAAGTGGGTCCGTATCAGCACAGCCGCCGTCACCGCGATGATCAACAGAATAATGATCATGACAATGGCAATGATGGTTACCCCTGTGCCGACGCTCATCTTTTCCCCCAGAGCTTCCGCATACCGGAAGCAAATCCCTTAACGCAGTGAAGAGCAAAACTTCGGCCATCACGCTTTGCCCACCCGCCATCTCGCCCTATTATAGGCTGCATCTGCAGCCTGGGTAAAACCGCAGGTGCCGATGTGATACGCACAGGGTTCACTGGAATGACAATACCTGCCCCATCACCGCCAGTCCGGCGATACCCAGCAACCCCAAAGCCACTCTGCTCCAAATCTGTCGCGCACCGGTCAGTACATACTGTGGATGCCGGTGATGATACGTTCGCCAAACCACCCAGAGCAGACCCAACCATAAGCCGGACAGCAACCACGCCCCCAACACATCACTCGGCCAATGCACCCCCAGGATCAGACGACTCCAGGAGATAGCCGCGACCAATGCCGCGAGCAATGCCACCATCGCCAGACGCAGACCGCGATGCCGCAGCATGGCAAGGAGGTACAGGGCCAGAAGGCCATAGACCACCAGACTGAGACTCACGTGTCCGCTGGGAAATGCGGGTGACAGCATTTTTATCGCGGTCGGAGGCCGGGCCCGCGCCGTAGTCATCTTTACCAATTGGACGAGCATGGCGAATACCGCCGTACCTGACACCAGCAGAATGCCATCGAAGAAACGCCATGCAGCGAAGCAGGCAGCCGCCATCAGCGCCACCAGCCAAGGCAGAAAATCTGGCCCACCGAGCCGGGTCACCCCGGTCCAGAACGGCTGCCAGGCAGGGTCCCGGAACTGCAGAATCTCCGCCTCCCAACGGGCATCCTGCAGCGCCATCCGATGCAAGAACACACCCGCCAGAAAATCACCCACGTAAAGCCAGAGCAACGCTGCCACCCCCAGACCGAGCAGCAATAAAGCCAACAACTCCCAGCGTTGTGGTCCACGCAAACTTCAAAACCCCATATGAAAGCGTCGCCACAACAACAATACGGCGATCAATACCGCGACGATGCTCAGCACCAACACCGCCGCCGCGCCATAATCCTTGGCGCGCGCCACCAGAGGGTGATATTCCGGGTTTACCAGGTCAGCGATGGATTCTACGGCGCTGTTGAGCAACTCTGCCGCCAGCACTGTACCCATAAGCAAAATACCAACCCCCCACCAGATGAGCGATGCCTGGATCCAGTACAAAAGGATCACACCCATCACAACTGCCAACAACTCTGTCCGAAAACTAGCCTCCTCACGGGCCGCGACCCACAGCCCATGCCCCGCAAAAAGGGCACGCCGCCAAAGCGCGCTGTTTTTTTTCACCAGCCCCCCCGTTCGCGCAGTGACAAGGGTTCGCCATCGCCGACAATAAAGTGATCCAGCAAACGCAGGTCAACCAGTTGCATGGCCTGATCCAAACGCCGCGTCAGGGAAAGATCCGCCGCACTGGGTTCCGCCACGCCGGAGGGATGATTATGCGCAACGATGAGCGCCGCGGCATTCAACTCCAGGGCACGCTTCAGCACTTCGCGAATGTGCACGGTAGCGCCGTCGATGGTCCCCAGGAACATCTCCTCAAAACGCAACACCCGATGGCGATTATCCAAAAAAATCACGGCAAAAACCTCACGACAGCGGTCGCGCAAAGTGGCAGACAGATACTGTCGCACCCGCTGCGGCGAATCAAGACCATCTCCTCGCTGCCATTCCTCGGCGAGATGACGCTTGCCCATTTCCAGCACCGCCTGCAAGAGCGCATATTTGGCGTCTCCGAGCCCTTTATGCGCACAAAAATCATGATGAGACGCAGTGAGCAATGCCCGCAGACTGCCAAAGTTTTGCAACAAGTCCCTGGCCAAATCCACCGCACTTTTACCCACCACGCCCACTCGCAGAAAAATCGCCAGCAACTCCGCATCCGACAGTGTCGCCGCCCCTTTTTGCAACAATCTTTCCCGCGGACGCTCATCCGCCGGCCAATCAGTGATGGCCATACGCTCCCTCCTTCCCTTACCTCAGGAATGTGATATCCATTGACGCCGCCTTGTGGCACCCTCCCATATCGACTAACATTTCGAGAGTGAAGGATTCCTGAACCGGCATGGCTACGATACGTAAACGGAAGGATCGCTGGCAAGCGATGGTGCACTGAAGAGGAATGATGGACACAAAACTCTTGCTCACCGGTACCAACGGCTTCGTCGGCCAGCATGTGCGGGCGGCGCTGCCCTGCATGCCATTGCCCGACGGGCTGGATCTGCGCGACCGCGCGGCCCTGACTGCCGCAGTGGCTGCCATCCAGCCGGACACCGTCCTGCACCTGGCGGCCCAGAGTTTCGTGCCGGCCGCCTTCGAGAATCCCCGCGAGACCTTCGACATCAATTTTTATGGCACCTTGAATCTGCTGGAAGCCCTACAGGCTGCGAAGTTCACAGGGCGGATGCTCTTTGTCGGCTCGGGCGACGCCTATGGACAAGTGGAGGAGCGAAATCTACCGGTGCGCGAAGATCACCCCCTGCGTCCTCGCAATCCCTATGCCGTGAGCAAAGTGGCCGCCGAGGCGTTGTGCTACCAGTGGAGCCAGACGGCGGGCTTCGAGATCCTCATGGTACGACCCTTCAATCATATTGGACCCAGCCAGAGCCCGCGCTTCGCCATTGCCGACTTTGCCCGGCAGGTGACGGAAATCCGCCTGGGCCACCGTGCGCCAGTCCTGCAGGTGGGCGATATCGACGTCACCCGAGACTTCACCGACGTACGCGACGTGGTACGCGCCTATAGCCTGCTGCTGGAGCAGGGCCGGAATGGCGGGATCTATAACGTCTGCTCGGGGCGGGAATACAGTATCCGCGACCTGTTGCAGCGACTGATCACCCTTGCCGGTGTCGAGGCCACGATTGAACAGGACCCGGCGCGCCTGCGCCGGGCCGAACAGCGCCGGATGGTCGCCAGTTTTGAGGCGTTGCATCGGGACACCGGCTGGCAACCAGCGATATCCGTGGAAAAAAGTCTTCAGGATTTACTCAACGATTGGAAGGAACAACTGCAATGACAAAACACGCCCTCATCACCGGCATCACCGGCCAAGACGGTGCCTACCTGGCTCAACTGCTCCTGGAAAAAAACTATCACGTTTACGGCCTCATCGCCCGCCGCGGGACAGATACCACGGGCCGCTTGCACGAACTGGGCATCGCCGGTCAGGTGCATTTGCTGGATGGCGATCTGATCGATCCGTCTTCCATGATCCGCGCCCTGGAAAAGTCGAAAGCCGAAGAAGTGTATAATCTGGGCGCTCAAAGCTTTGTGGCCACCTCCTGGGATCAGCCCATCCTCACGGCGGAAGTGACAGGGGTCTCCGTGGTGAAGATGCTCGAAGCCCTCCGCATCGTCAATCCCCAGGCTCGCTTCTATCAAGCATCCACCAGTGAAATGTTCGGCCAGATTCAGGAACCGCTCCAGACAGAACGCACGCCTTTTTATCCACGCAGTCCTTACGGCGTCGCCAAGCTCTATGGACATTGGATCACGGTCAATTACCGTGAGAGCTTCGGCATGCATGCCTCTAGTGGCATTCTCTTTAATCATGAGTCCCCCCTGCGTGGTACTGAGTTCGTGACGCGCAAAATCACCGTGGCCCTGGCGCGTATTCGCCATGGCCTGCAGGACGTACTGGAACTCGGCAATCTCGACAGCAAACGTGATTGGGGTTTTGCCGGAGACTATGTGCGCGCCATGTGGGCGATGCTGCAACAGGAGCAGCCAGATGATTATGTGATCGCCACAGGTGAGACCTGGACGGTACGGCAGTTTGTCGAAAAAGCGGCTGCGCATGCCGGGTTTGATATAGAGTGGCGGGGTGAAGCCGAGCAGACACAAGGCGTCGATCGGAAAAGCGGAAAAATTATCGTCCGCGTCAATCCCGCTTTTTACCGACCTGCCGAGGTGGACGTGCTGATCGGCGATCCCGCCAAAGCCCATCAGAAACTAGGCTGGAAACGTGAGGTCAGCTTCGATGCACTGGTGCGGATGATGGCGGAGGCCGATTTGCGGCGGGCGGCAAAGTAATCGCCTTCAGCCTAACCGTTCAAACTGTGCAAGAACGCTTCCCACTGTGGCAGGATTCGCTCCGGCAGATAGCGGGCGCTTTGCTCCGCACCCTCCGCACGTAGGCGAGCTTGCAAGCTTTCAGCATCAGGGCTGTAGATAATCTGCCGCAAAACCTCGACCACACTGGCGGTATCGTAGGGGTCGAAGTAGCGGGCGGCATCGCCGTAGACTTCACGGTGCACTGGAATGTCGGAGGCGGCGACCACGCCACCGCAGCGCATGGCCTCCGCACCGGAAAAGTCGAAGCCCTCGCCGACGCTGGGACAGACCGTCACCACCGCCTGCCGGTAGAGCAGGCGCAGGGCATCGGCGGGAACACCGTGGAGCAGAAAGAGGCTGCCCTGCTCGATCCACGGCAAGAAGCCCTCCAGAGCGGTCTGGTAATCCCAGCCGATATGGCCGACCAACACCAGCTTGAGATCGGGGTCCGCGGCGCTGCGCAGAGCCTCCCAAGCTTCCACCAGACGGGCATGGTTTTTACGCGGTTCGATGGTGGAGACCATGAGTACGAAGCGACTGTCCGGCCCAAAGGCGCGGGCATAAAAAGCCGTTTTTTCCTCCTCGTTGCCGAACGCGCGGGACAGACGATAGACTTTGGTTTTGCCCCTCATCGCCCCACGCACTTTTCCCTCATATTCCCCGTGTAAATGACGGCGCATGATGTCCGGTATCCGTTCCGGCTCCGGTTCCGCCGGATAATAATGGGTGGGCAGCATGTTGTGGATGGTGTGGGCCAGGGGCTCCGCCTCGGGGAAGAGACTCAGCAGATCGCGGCGGGTGGCCTCCGATACGCAGACAAAATGCGCCCCGGAACGCACATTGGCGGCCATCGCCTGAAAATGGCTGGCCTGATGAAAGGCACGGTCGGAGATGGTGTGGGGCATCAACACCGGAATGGCGTCGTGATAATGCACCACCAGCGCCGTACCCGGACTCACCCGCCCCGGGAAGGGGGTCTGGGCGACAAACACATCTAGCCCCCTAGTATCCAGCAGCGGATAACGGGAATGCGACAAAACCTGCGCCCGTTCGATGCCCACCAGATGCATGCGCCGCCACGGATAGGCACAGACCCGATAATCACTGCGCAGCACCTGCTCCCGGTCGGCGGCGGGCAGGCTTCGGCCGTAGAGTTCCTGCCAAACAAAATCGCGGAAATAGCGAGTCTCGAAGTGGCCCAAAGGAATACGCCCCAGCCCGGTCCACGCCGCATAACGCAAGCGCCAGGTCTGCCAGAGATTGTCCAGCCACTCTACGACATCGCCTTTCCAGTCCAGCGCGCTGCGACCCTTGAGGGACACCACCACCCGCGCAAAGCGATGCACCCGCTCCGCCTCCGACAGCGCCGCGTTCCTGTAGACCCCGCCGCGCACGCCGCGCTTGGACATTTGCAGCAAGCCGGACAACTCCAGCCCCGGCAAGGTGGACAGCACCCCATAGAGTAGACGGGTCTCCTGGGGGATACCGTAAAAGCCGTCCAGGGCGGGGCGCATTTCCATGAGGACGCGCAAATTGTTTGTTGAATTTTGCATAGGGATGATCGCTACCAAACGGTGTGAGGGTAATACTGCGCAATCAGCCGGTCTTTGCTCACTAACGGCCGTCCATACACCATCGCCTGAGCGACGATGAGCCGGTCAAAAGAGTCGCGTGTCCAACTCAGCGCCAAGGCCGACCTGCTGATCATCGCAAAGGGGATGGTGCATACCGCAAGCCCTATGGTCTGCGCCAACTCGGCAAATAACGTGTCCGGCGCCACCGTCACGACACCCTTCTCGCACAAATACTGAACCTCCAGCAAGGCCATAGGAGACACCAGCAGGTCATGAGTCTCGATAACGCGCTGACTCGCCGCCGCGAAACGCTCCACCACGCCGACGTAGAGCCAAACCAGAGCATGGGTATCAAGATAGGCGACTGTCATCACCGCCCTGCCACTCCGACGACCAGTCCAGATGAACGATGCTTTCCATATCGTCCTGCAAGGCTTCGGGATGGGGCCGGAGGCGCGCGAGCTTTCCTAAAACGGGCAAGGGGTCGCGTGGGACGATCTGCACATGCCGCCCCTTCCACTCAATTTCTTCTGGCTTGCCGGTACTGAGTACCCGACGCAGCACCACAAAAAGATTCGCCCTAAGCTGTGTCGCATTCATAATGCCCCTCCAGATGTACATTAACGGCTCTGACTGTACGCTTAAAAATGCAAAGCGCAACCGGAAAGCGACGACCCGCAAATCAGCGCACGCGCGGAAGCCACACGCCTTATCCTTTTGTCCCAATGCCGGTGCTGGCAGGAAAATCCAATAGCTGCGCGGCCTTTACCATGCCCTGATCCAATGACAACAGCCGGGGACGACGGTGATTGTGGATGATGCCCAAATGAAGCGCGTCTCCTGCCCGTAATCCCGTAGCCGGGTCATGGAGCAATTGCACCGCTACTGCGCAATCCGCGGAACTGAGCGCCAGCATTTGAAAAGAACTCAACAGGGTGACCTCAAAGGCCTCGCGGATTGCATCGGCCTGCGCGATGTCCAACTCCTTCATCCGCACTCTGCGCGCCAACAGACTGGCAAACTCTACGCGCGTCCAGTCTGACGTGGCCAGAGCGCCATCAAGATGCCGCAGATGGCTTTCGACTGCGTCGCTGCTTTCTTCCGCAATAAACAACGGCGCAATGAAGCTGGTGTCCAGATAGACCATCAATAGCCTTCATCACGGATTGCACGGATCATTTCGGTGCTGGAACGCCGCATTTTGGGGAACTGTGCCCGGAATGCGGCCAGGGACGGCAGGGGCACCACCGGCTGCCGCACAGGAACGACACGGGCCACCGGTTTGCCGCGCCGGGTGATCACCAACTCCTCGCCCGCCTCCACCCGATCGAGCACCTGGCTCAGGTGCGCCTTGGCTTCGGCCAGTGCGATAGATACGACAGATTCCATATGGCGTCACCCTATCTGGTCATATAGTTGGTCAAACTATTATGGGCGTGATCACGTTAAGGAGCAATCTTCCGGTGCCCGGCAAGGAGCCGTGCCCCCAAAATTATCCTTCCCCAAATCCTAATCCATGTCGGCCATTGGGGCGGCACGTTGCCCCGCCAAAGTCCCTCTGTCCCTGTCATCCTAACACCTTGATCGGGGTAACGAATCGTTTTGTCACCAACTGGGCATTGAACAGAGCGTAGCAAATTAGCTACACGATTAACCAAATGTTTCTATTTAAAATAAATAAATTGGCGGGGTATGACATATGATTCTGTAGTAAATCACCTACGGTATAGATCTCTGCGCAAAGAATTCTTGCGGAACGCTCTAATCTTACATGCTGTAAACCATAAGAAAATAAAATTGGCATGGATAATGCTTAGGCTCAATGGTGTAATCCCCCGAGGCTTATGCATCTGGAAGTGGAGAGCACTCTCATAGGAAATCGCATGAATCTGTATCTCTTGCTCAATCTACCGGATGAAGCGTTTCTACCCGCAGCCTTTGAAAGCGTCATTGGCCGCGAACCGGATGTTATTGGTCTTGCGCATTATGTTGAGCGGTTGCGCTCCGGTGCCAGCCGTGCGTTGGTGCTGGCGGAGATGCGAAGTTCCGCGGAAGGGCAGGCGCATGCCGCACACGCGCCCGACCGTGAGCTGGACATTTTGCAGAGACGTTATCGCCGTGTGCGCGGCTGGCCATTAGGCCGCTGGCGTTGGATTTTCCTGTCACGTTATGCGGCAAGATCTCCGCGTGGGGATTTTGACTGGGCGCTCTGGTTTAGCCATTACTCAGAGGCGCAGAAACCTAAGCATGCTTCGGTGACGACGGGGCCAGAGACAGAAAATAAACTCGCCGCCATTGAACGGCGTGTCGATGCTTTATCCGCCGTACTGCAACAGGCGGCACCGTTGCTACGGGAATCAGGCGCAGCAGAGCAAGAGATCGTCTCCATACAGCAAACCGTGTCTGAAGCATATCCTCCAGCAGTACCACTGACCGAGGTTTCCTGGGCAGCACGGAGCATCTATGCGCAAATGCTGCAACATATATCCGCCTAGCCATAAATAATTAGGAAACACTCCGGTATGCGTATTGTCATTGACCTCCAGGGTGCCCAGAACGACAGCAGAAATCGTGGTATCGGGCGCTACTCTTTATCCATCGCGCTGGCGATTGCCAAGAACAAAGGTCCACACGAGATTCTCATCATGCTGAGCGCCGCATTTGCGGATACGATTGATGAGATACGTGCAGCTTTTGGTGAATTGTTATCAGATTCGGCGTTTAAAATTTTTAATCCACTGGGTCCGACACATACCGCCGATCCGCTAAATATCTGGCGACGGGATGCCAGTGAACTATTGTATGAGCATTTTCTCGCCGCGCTAAATCCGGATGCGGTCATTGTTTGTTCGCTCATGGAAGGGTGGGGTGACCAAACCATTTCGTCGGTGCATAAGGTAAAGCAGAATTATCTCATTGCTCCGGTGCTATATGATCTGATTCCCCTGGTGCAGCATCATCAGGATGATCTGGATTGGCCAGAGGCTACACTGGCCTGGTATTTGCGCAAGGTGGACGATTTCCGGCGCACGGATTTCGGGCTTTCCATTTCGGAGTCGAGCAAATCCGAGGCGGTCAGCTTCTTGGGTTGTCCCGCGGAAAAGATAACGAATATCTCCGCGGCGGTGTCAGACCTGTTTCATGAAGTGGTTCTTGAAACCGAGGAGATCGCCGCGCTCAAAGCACAGTACGCCATCGTCAAGCGTTTTGTGCTGACCTCCTCCGCCATTGAGGAAAGGAAAAATCCGGAGCATCTTATCCGTGCGTTCGCTCTATTGCCAAAGGCTGTACGTAACGACATCCAATTGGTGTTCATCGGTAAATTCACACACCCCGATTATAAGTATTCGCTCCTTGCTCTGGCTGCACAATCAGGTCTCGACGATAACGATGTGCTCTTTACGGGATATGTTCCAGACAACGACCTGGTTCGGCTGTACGCAGCCTGTGACCTTTTTGTGTTTCCATCACTGCATGAAGGATTCGGCCTACCGGCCTTGGAAGCCATGGCTTGTGGCGCACCCACCATCGCAAGCGATACGACCAGCCTGCCGGAAGTCATGGGTTGGGATGAGTCGCTATTCGACCCCAATGAACCGCAGTCCATCGCGCACAGTATGGAGCGGGTGCTCACGAATGAACGATTTCGTCAGCAACTTATCCAGCACGGCTTGCAACAGGCCAAGAAATTTTCCTGGGACCGCAGTGCCCGACTTGCGCTGCAGGCGGTGGAAGCGGCACATGCCCAGTGGCAGACCCAAAACATGGGCGAATCCGTGCATGGACAACCGCCTCGCCGTCAACGGCCACGTCTGGCCTATTTTTCCTCCCTGCGAGAGGCCAGGAGCGGCATTGCCGACTATAGCGCCGAATTGTTGCCAGAGTTATCCAGGTACTACGCCATCGAGGTGATCGTCGATCAGGAGGAGCCCGTCACGGACTCATGGGTGCTGGGGAACGCCACGCTGCGTTCTGTGGCATGGTTTGAGCAGCACGCGTATCACTATGATCGTATCCTGTATCAATTCGGCAATTCCGAATATCATGCCCATATGTTCAATTTGCTTGAACGCTATCCGGGTGTGGTCGTGCTGCACGATTTTTACCTGAGCGGTGTTCTTGGCTGGGTTTTGGCGAACCAGCAGCCCAGTGTATGGGATCGGGCTCTGCTGCATGCCCATGGCTGGCCAGCCATGGTGGAGCGCTATCGGGCCGAGAATCAGCGGGATATCGCCGAATTGATCGCTAAATATCCCTGCAATCTGCGGGTATTGCAGCAGGCACGAGGAATCGTTGTCCACTCTGATTGTTCTCTCCGAATGGCAAAGCAGTGGTATGGCGCGGAATTGGCCGCGGATTGGTCAGTCATTCCGCATTTGCGTGTTCCAGTGGTCGATATACCTCGTGCGCAGGCACGGACAGAACTCGGATTTACCGATGATATTTTTCTGGTTTGCGCCTTTGGCTTGCTGGGAGAGACCAAGCTCAACCACACACTGATTGAGGCTTGGGCATCGTCCGCATTGGCGAAAAATCCGCGTTGCCGATTGGTATTCGTGGGCAAACTGCCGGATGGCGGTAGCTATGGCGACCGATTGCGACGCTTGCTGAAATCCATTCAGGGACACATCACCATCACGGGTTGGGCGGATGGTGCGACCTATAAACGATACTTGGCGGCTGCCGATTTGGCGGTACAACTCCGTACCCAATCGCGGGGAGAAACATCGGGCACAGTGCTGGATTGCATGAATTACGGTCTGCCCACCATCGTCAATGCCAATGGGAGCATGGCCGATTTACCGTCGAATGTGGTGTATCGCCTACCCGAAGCGTTGAATGTCGACGCCTTGAGTGAAGCGTTGGAACAACTCTATGACCAACCGGCGTTACGCAGCGAACTGGGTCGACGTGCCGCGGCACATATTCGGAAGAATCACCTGCCCAGAAAGTGCGCTGCGCAATATGCCCAGGCGATCGAGCGTTTTTATGATGCGTCCGAGGAGGGCGCCCAGGGGCTGGTCAAACAGTTGCAATCACTGCCCCCCCCACCGCATCCCGGTGACTTGGTAGCCTTGGCGGAGCACGTGGCGCAGATTTACCCCCCACGTCGCCCAACCATACAGCAGCTCCTGCTGGATATTTCTGGGTTGGCCCGGCACGACGGTAAATCCGGTATCGAGCGTGTCGTGCGCAGCGTGCTGCAGGAATTGCTACGGAATCCGCCGGATGGATATCGGGTGGAACCCATCTATGCCACACCGGAACACGGTTATCGTTACGCCCGCAAATTCACGGCGCGACTCCTGGAGTTGGGAGATTTTTCACTCAGCGACGATCCCGTCTGCGCAACCATGGGCGACGTATTTTTTTCGCCGGACTGGGTACCGGATATCGTGCGCATTCATGAACCTGCATTATCCATGTGGCGGTTGCAGGGGATCAAAATGATCTTTATGGTTTACGATGTTTTGCCATTGACGCTTCCCGAAACGACGCACATCTCCGTACACGAAGCCCATATGCGTTGGCTGCTGACATTGGCGAAGATCAGTTCTGGCCTCATCTGCATTTCAGCCACCGTGATGGCAAGCCTCAAAGAGTGGCTCCGTTTATTCGGCCCGCAAACAGGTCATTCGATTCCATTGGGTTGGACGCCATTGGGGAGCGATGTGGTCGATCCCACAACCAGCGAGTCCTTTCATGCCACTTCCGAGCAGTCGGCGCAGTTGGCGGCCATCCGGCGCTTTCCGGCCTTTTTGATGGTGGGCACCGTGGAACCGCGCAAGGGTCATGCGCAAACCCTCGCCGCCTTCGACAGGTTATGGGCTCAGGGCATCGAGTGTAATCTGGTCATCGTGGGCAAGCAGGGTTGGAAAGTGGATGAACTCGCCGAGCGTCTGCTGACGCATCCACAGCGTGAACGGCATCTGTTCTGGTTGCAAGGCATCGACGACGACCTGTTGGAGCAGGTCTACGCGGCCAGCCGCTGCCTGATCGCGGCATCACTGGATGAAGGTTTTGGGCTACCGCTGATCGAAGCGGCACGACATAAATTGCCCATCCTCGCGCGTGATATCCCGGTATTCCGCGAGGTGGCGGGAGAACACGCCAGTTATTTCAGCGGACTCGCGCCGGAAGATTTGTCCAGGGCGATTGTGCGATGGCTGGAGCAAGAGCATGCCGGCACCGCCGTGAAATCGGACGCGATGCCCTGGTTGACCTGGGCGGCAGCCACCCAAGAGATGCTGGACGTGATCTTGAACGATCAGTGGCAAGACCTCTGGACACCCGTCAAGGATGACGACCTTGTGGCGCGGCACTGGGGGTCGGATCACCGCGTGATGACAGTCGTCGGCGAGCGTATCGGCACGACGATCCGGAGCACCGGTGTTCCAGGTTACCTGACCTATGGTCCCGCGAGATTATCGCTCAGGGTCGGGAGTTACATAGCCACCTGGACGGGCCATGTGGGGCTTGGGGGCTGTGACGATGGCGCGCATATGGACGTGAGCTACCAACAGGGCGCCAAGATGCTTGCTCGTGCTGACTTGGCGAGCCTAGCGCAAAATGATGGCCGTTTTACTGTTACCTTGCCGTTTATCCTGGATGAAGATCGGCATGATCTGGAGGTCAGGGTATGGGTGGGAGAAAGGAGCGACGTCTCTCTGGATAAATTGGAGATCCGCAAAGCCACATCTGAACCGGCGTTGAAGCCTCCGAGAGCGGTCGCAACCACCACAGCCATTCAAGCGACGTCTTTTCCTGCCCGAACTTATCGCTACTGGGCCACACACCCCAAAATGACCACATTCGCGGGGTACCCCGTTGGTCGCAGCGTGCATGCCACGGGAACGCAGGGATGGTTGCTTTCAGGCCCGTATGTGGAATTGCCCAAAGGGCGGTATCTGGCCACGGTCCGTGGCGCATCCCCGGCGGTCGGTGGTTTGGACGATTGCCGGATGGATGTGGCGTGGAATAAAGGCCTGGATATCGCTATCGCGCAGCCCCTCTATGCCACTAAAGCCGCGTCCTCCTGTGAATTGGGCCGAGCGGCTTTTGAATTGACTGCCTATGCGTCGGATGTGGAGGTAAGGGTGTATGTGGGGAGTGGGATTTCACTGCGTATCGATGGCATCGTCTTGGAGGAGGTGGCATGAAGCCCCAGTTTGTCGCCCGTTTTTTGGGGTCCGATGCCGCATTATGCACTGAAATCGGACAGCGCAAGGGACATGCCCTGGTGAGTACCGGACAGGCGGGGCATTTACTGTACGGGCCATATATGGCGCTGGAGCCGGGGCATTACCGAGTGGATCTGTACGGCAGCGCCGCCAGTGTGAGCGATGCCTTTGTGGATGTGTGTATGGAAACCGGTCAGCGCATCCTCGCTGAGCAAGGGCTGCAAGCGACGATGGATGGGCAGGAAGGCCTGCTGGTCGCGCTGAGCTTCGCCGTCGAGGCGGAGTGCCAGGATATGGAAGTGCGCGTTCGCGTGGGTCGGCACCACAAGATTCAGCTGGGATTGATGGAAATATATAAAGTTGCGGATTTTCCGAGAGTCGGAATTGTTGTGGTTACCTATGGAATGGTTCCGACACGACTGGTTGACTCCATACATTCCAAACATATGTGTGAATGGTACGTGCATCATCATGGTTCGGAATCATTGGTGGATGACATAACTCATCTCTTTGCGGAGAGGCGGTCTCATCTGCATTTCCACTGTGAAAATAGGGGGCTGGCAAAAAGCTGGAATGACGGAATCATTGAATCCACGAAATCCGGGAATGATATCACAGTGGTCATCAATGATGATGTTGAGTTTCTGCAGACCGGATTTGACGACTGGATTGAATTTATACTGACGCATAGAGATCATGGGCTGATTTTTTTGACTGGCGAAGAACCGCAGGAGGATGGCACAACGGTTGTCAGGCCGCAGGATTTCGCCTGTTTCAGTTTTGGGCTGCAAGCCAGAAAATTGGTCGGCGCCTTTGATGAAGAATTTACCCCGGCCTATTATGAGGATATGGATTACATAGTGCGTGCATCCTTGTGTAACATTTCAACGCATACCGATGAACGCATATTATGCAGACACGAAAGAAGCTCGACAAAAAGACAGAATGTGGAGATTTATGAGAAGGTATCTTACTTCTGGCAAAAAAATAGGGAGCTAATGATAACCAAGTGGGGGGATGCAACGCCGGGGGTTGGGACTTATTCATATCCCTTTGACGATGCAAAAAACAGCATATTCATTCCTTTCAGGGAGGCGATTTAATGATTGCCTCCATTGCGGCTTGCGGCTGATCGTCGTCGCGTGGGCCCTCGTAGCCCTTGGCGGATGCGCGTCGGCGCTCTCGCCCAGCATGTCCGCTGCGTCGGCCTCAACGAGGACGTCCGTTTTGCCAGCACATGTTCTTTTGCCCCAGATCAAAAGAACATACCCGACCCTCCAGCCGAAGATGCCACCGCCGGCCCGGCACCTGTATGTGGCGAATATCAGCGCACTCCCGCCAGATCAAAAACGGCTGCTGGTGACGCTACAAGGGATTGTCAACCGCACCCAGCCGCGTATTTACCTGATCTGGAAACCGGATGACCAGTTCTGGCTACGCCAGATGCAAAAACAGGGACAAACCGGCACGCCGATTCGGGTGAAACAGCCATTGTCGCTGGTACGGATTTTTCGCGGTGACATACGGGGCGCGGTGATCCCGGACCCGAAGGTGTATATCTCTCCGGACATCGCGGTGGATATTGCGGCGGTGGACCGCCTGGTGGTGGCCACGCCCGCCCTGGCGCGGCAACTGAATGTGCCGATCAAGGTAGATTTGCGCGGGCGTTTCAAGAATGACGCGGAAGCCCTGCGGTACCTGCGGACACGATTGGCGCCGCGGATGAATCCCTTTCTGTTTTTATGTTTGGACCCAGAGCTTTTGGCCGATGGCGCGGAGGATCAGATCATTGCCGCGCGGGGGATGACGTTTTGGGTAACAGGTCCCAGGGAACAGCGGAAGCCGGGAGCAGACATGGCCGAGGAAAAACAACAGATAGAAAAGCTCTTTGCCGCCACGCCGCTGGATGGGGTGGTGCGGGGCTTCTGGTGGAACGGCGACGGTGTTGGCCTCGGGGAAGGTGAGGGGGTCAAACTGGCGTCGGAATTCGGCAAGGTCACCGTGGTCAGCAATCATGTGCATAATCTTTCCGTATTCAGCGGCGTGCGGTTGGCGACGCTACGGCAGAAGTCCGCCCCACCTCCGCCACTGGATCGATCCAAGGTGTATCTCTCGCTGACCGTTTCCGATGGCGACAACTTGAATACCTGGCAGAATTTTTTCTGGCGTTGGTTCAAAAGCCCGTACCATGGCAAATTCGCCGTCGGGTGGACGATGGGACCGACCCTCATCGATGTGGCGCCTACGCTGGCGGAATGGTACTACCGGCATGCTGGACCGGAAGATGAGTTCATAGGGGGTGTTTCCGGTATCGGTTACATCTATCCCTCCGTCTGGGCGGAGCGCACGGATCATCCCCATGCCGCCCTGCAGCATTTTTATCGATGGACCGGGGATTACCTGCGGCGGATGGATATGCGCACTTTTCGTACGCATCAGGCTTTCACGCCGGATAATCAAGACGCCATGCAAGACATCGCGCAGGCCGCGGCGGCGCTCCCGCAGGTAAGATTTTTCATGCCCGACTACGGCTATGCGGGTGAACGGGGTTACCGCCGGATCACTTATTCACTGCCCAGCGGACAGGTGGTCTTTCGGGCAGCCACGAATTGGACGCTTGATAAGGCTGAGGAAATCCCCTACCTCGTCCAGCAGATTCGCGCCCATGTGGGCGCGACGCGCCCGGCGTTTATCAACGTCTTCGTTCTGAATTGGGCCATGGGTATGCACCGCCTGTACCTGCTCCTCAAGGCGCTCGGTCCGGGTTATGTGGATGTCACCCCATCCCAGTTGAATACGCTTTACCGTGAGGCGCATGCCGCGCCATCCGTCATCCGTTGATGTTCGCGCCAGCACCAGCATTGTGGTAGAAAGATAAGGCGACTCCCGGACGTCAGATGCCGTTCCTTTGTGGTGTATTTTGGAGGTGTCGTTGTGACCTGGATCTCTTACGCGCAGAACTTTGAAGATGTCATGCTGCTGCGCGCGCTCAAGGGCGTTCAGTCAGGCTTCTATATCGACGTGGGAGCGCAGCATCCACGGATAGATTCCGTCAGTCGCGCGTTTTATGACCGAGGTTGGCGTGGTATCCATGTGGAGCCAGTACCCGCCTACGCAGCCCTTTTACGCGCGGACCGTCCCGACGAAACGGTCGTCCAGGCCGTGCTCGGCAAGCAGCGCGGGGAGACCACCTTTTATGTCATCCGGGAAACGGGCTTATCGACCGTCATCCAAAGTATTGCGGAGGAACACGCGCATAACGGTTTCCCGGTGGATCGCATCGACGTTCAGCAAAGCACGCTGGCCGCGGTATTCAAAATGGCTGAAGGACGTGAGATTCATTGGCTCAAAATCGATGTGGAAGGCAGTGAGCCGGAGGTATTGCGTGGCTGGCTACGCAACCAGGTCAGACCGTGGATCGTGGTGGTGGAAAGCACGCTGCCGCTTTCCGACGTACCCCTCGATCCGGTCTGGGAACGCGCCCTGCTGCGACGTGGATATGGTTTCGTGTATTTTGACGGCCTGAATCGCTTTTATGTACACGAGAGCCATGCCGATCTGTCTGCGGCATTTTCACACGGTGCTTGCGTGTTTGACGATTTCGCACTCAGTGGGTTGGCTAGTGCCCCGTTCTGTAAACATCTGCTACTGGACCACCAGCACTAGGAGGTGCACGTATGTCGGAACGCGAAAAAGCGCTTACACCGGATCTACGCGGGTTGTTGACCTTGCCCAACGCGGCATTCATACCCGGCGCTTTCACCGCCATCCTGGGACGTGAACCCGATGTCGTCGGTCTCGTGCACTATGCCCTGTGTCTACAGCGCGGATCCAGCCGTGCCCTGCTTCTGGCTGAAATACGCACCTCTCCGGAAGGGCGACGGTATGCGCCCCATGCGATCAGTGTAGATCTGGATACGTTGGTCACCCGCTACCAAAAAGTACGATATCTGCCGCTGGGGCGCCTACGCTGGAAATTTTTGCCCACCTTTGGAATTGACCGCCAGGAACATGCTGGTTTTGATTGGGAACATTGGGCTACCGATTACGTAACACAGTTGATCAAACGCGACGCGCCCCCGATTCCGGATGCGTCCATCCATCCTGATCTCGCCAATCGGGTTGAGGCGCTCCAACAGCGGGTCAGCACATTGTGTGACGCCGTGCAGCAAAGTGATCTACAAGAATCCCCACCGCAAACGCCGCAGGTTGGGCCGAATCCGGCGACCGTGTCCTGGGAGGCGCGCGGTTATCTGCACCAATTGCTCAAGGCGTCCAGGGGGTGATGCTCAGACCAGACTAATCCGGTCATGGGCGCCAAACACATCAATATCCACAGTGATGCGGCGAGCAAGCACCTCGGGGATCTTTGCCTTTCCTTTCCCTTCACGTAACCGCACCAGACCACAGGCTTCGAGTTTATTCAGGGTGCGACTGACATTGGGTTCAGCACGATGCAATTGTCTGGCAAGGGCAGCAACAGACTCGGGATGCGTTTTATCGATCACAGCGAGCAATTCACGATTTTCAGCGGTCAACAAACGCAGCACGGCGCCGGCAGACTCATAAGATACTCCACCTGGACAGGGTGGGGGCGCTCGTTCACCACGGACAACGGCCAGCATTTCCGCTTTGAGTTCCCGTAGAGTCTGTATCTTGCTTTGCGTCATCTCATTTTTCCTCAATCACCGCGTGCGGAATATCCAGATCACACAACGTGCGTTCAACCGCCTCAAAAAAATCTAAGAAGCAGCTCCAACTGGTACTCTGGCAAATCGTACAATCCCATGGGGATAGTATGGCATGATTTGTATCTATTACTGAACACCTCTCACAAACGAGTGCATGGTGCCTGTTAAACAGCGATGGCAGGGGTCCTGCACCTCTCTGCACCCTTTACTCCTTACCGGTCTCCCGGCGCACCGTCATCCGCCCTCCGAGCGAATCCACGTTGGAGCGTCGGGTACCAGAGAACCCCGCCACAAAGAACTCCCTGCATCCTGGGTAAAGCCGTGGGCGGGCCAGAAGTCGCGACAGGCGTCATTGCGGCCGGTGGCGGTGAAATGCCCCACAAAATCCGCATGTCCACCCTCCTGCATCTGTCGCAACGCTTCGACCAATAAAGCACTTTCGATACCCAGACTAAATACTCGGCAGGATAGCACCACCTGTTCAATCCCATGGTCGCGCAGCAGGGCCAAAGCAACGAGGCCGTGATTGGTAAAGCGATCTTCGGCACGCGCCGCCAGCAAGCAGCCTCCAGAAGCCAGCCAGTCCCGCAATTCCGCATCGCTCCAGCGCTGGCCGGTGGTATTGAACTGATTGGTTCTGTTCAGCAGCTCCAGAGCGCGGGCATAACGGGAGTGCCCGACATCGACAATGCGGTCAAAACGCAGAGTCAGGCCCAAAGACCGCAGCCAGGTATCCCGATCCATATCCACCGCCGCCAGATCCCGCGCCGCCTTGGCCTGGATCGAATCGGCGCGCAGGGCGGACTCCTCGCTGACGCGCGCCACCTGGGTTTCGGGGGCATAGAGCAAGACATGTCGCCAGCGCTCGGGCGCCCCCGTCAAAAAGCGCATCCGCGGAAAAGCCCGGCGCACCTCTTCGATCTCCAGGGGGTGGTCATCGATGAACAGGGCATGATCGGGCAGAATGTTGGTCGTGCGCAGAATCTGAGCGATGTTTTGGGATTTGGGCTGCCAGTTGATCTGCACGGAGCAAAAATCTTCCAGACGCAAGCGCTGACCCCACAGTTGTTGGAAGCGCTCGCGGGTCGGTCCCTCATCGTTCTTGCTGCAAATGGCCAGCAATATCCCACGCCGCTTGCACTCCAGCAGAGCCTCGGCATAGCCCAGCGGCCAGCCTTCGGTATGCTGCCAGGGGACGATCTCGTCCTCTTCTGCCAACACGCCGCGCCAAAGGGTATTATCCAGGTCGGTGATGATCAGTTTGACGGGGTCCTCCGCGCGCAACACCCGCATGGCGCCTTCCAGTCGCTCCAATATATCCCGAGCTATCCATTCGCCCTGCACGCTCAACGGCGATAAGCCATTATGGGTATAGTGGGACAGATAGCCGTCGTACGCACTGGCATCGCCGTAATACTGGCGGATATCGTTGATTTCCAGATAATAGCCCCGCGGCGACGCGGCCAGATGGTCCTCCAGGGCATCGTTGAGGCTTCTGACCAGGCCATACAGGGAACCCTGACGGTTACGTCCCAGCACGCCCGCCACCTGCGGAGGAGCTTCCAGCAGGGACACGAAGAACACCGGCAAACCCGGTGGAATGGCGGCCAATATATGATCCACCACCTGCTGCACGTTGAGGACGGCCTGCGCCTGAATCTGCCCCATATCCAGCTCTGGGCGCAGATGAAAAAGATCGCCGTCGCCCTCTTCTACCGACATGCTGAGGAGGGTGCGCAGGGTGAGATTGACAAGGACCACATCAAAGGCGTCGGCAACTATCTGCCGATCCACCTCCTGCAAGCCCGAATCCATGAGGTAATGCCGCATGGACCACTCCAACTCCAAGGCCACCTGCAGCAAGCTCTCGGCAAGACAGGTGCCGAGCAGTGCGGTGCGGGGTTTTTGTGGCGGACATCGGCGCAGTTCATCAGGCAGCAAGGGGGACTGCTCCGGGCGCAAAATCGTTTTCAGGAAATCGCGGTGCTTTTGATGCCGAGCATAACGACGGGCCTCCGGTGAGCGCTTAAAGTCCCGCAGCACCCGAGGTCGCGTCCATCCGTGCTGCAACAAGTGCAGGTAATGCGCCTTGCCGTGATCATCGGCAACACGACCGAGGTGACGCTGATAGAGCGCTTCTACAAAATCACCATCCGAGAGTGCAAGCAGGGCAGGCTCCAGTCGGGTCGTAAAAGGCCAGTAATGTTTCAGTCGCATTTGGAAATACCTAATGGCACCCAAAAGCCCCAAAGTACCCGGTCACATCTGCTCATAGGTGCGGATGGCTTCGTCGACCGAATCGAAAAAGTGCAGCTTGCCATGCTGCAAAAAGGCCGCGTGATCGCAGTTGTTGCGGATAATATCCAGATGGTGAGAGACCAACACCATGGCCTTGTTCTCCCGGCTTCGCAGCTCCTCTTCACACTTGCGATTAAAGCGGATGTCGCCCACGGAGATGACCTCGTCCACCAAAAAGCAATCGAAATCGATGGCCATACTCAGGGCGAAGCTCAGGCGGGAATTCATACCCGAGGAATAGGTCTTGACGGGCTCGTCCAGATAGGTCCCGAGTTCCGCGAAAGCCTCCACCCCCGCCACGGTCTCATCCACGTCCACACCGTACACCCTGGCGATGAGCCGGGCATTGTCCCGCCCCGTCAGACTACTGTGGAATGCCCCGCCAAAGGCTATGGGCCAGGAAACATTCATTCCCCGGTGCACGGTGCCTGAATCGGGCGTGAGAGATCCACTGATGATCTGAATGATGGTGGACTTGCCCGCGCCATTCGGTCCCATGATGCCCCAACGCTCTCCGGGACGAACCCGCAAGGAAATGTCATCCAGCACCACCTGTTTGTCCCGGCCATGGCGGATGGGGAAGGTTTTATGGATATTTTCCAGAAGCAAGTCGTTCATAGGGTGTTGCCTTTCCTGTCATCCCAGGGAAAATGTCATGATATCGTTGGCGATGTCCTCCCGCCCTCGTCATTTTTAGCGGTGCTTATTCTCAAAGGTTTAGAAAAAAGCGTACCGTCTAAAACATTTTCGGTTTCCATCACCATCTCACGCCACCTTTACTCGACGGATGGCCACCCCTGAAATGGCCAGGCCAAACAATGTCATCCCCAACAACGCGAGCACGGTGTAACCCAGATGATAGTAACTGGGCACCGTCGGGCCAAAGTAGCCATGATGGAAATAATCCACCGCATCGATCAATGGAAAGTAGAGCAAATAATTCCGATAAGGTTCCGGCACCAGAAATGTGGGAACAAAAACGCCGCAAAACGGCAGCATCAAATACAAAATGATGTGAGACGTCTTTTCGATGGTTTCACTGAGTTCGGCAAGCCCCGCCATAATCAGCACAAAGCCAAAGGAAAACCAGATGATCAATAGATAGCCGACCGCCATGATCAGTAGATTGCTCGGTAAGTGACATATTCCCACGACGATGAATATGGGAAAAAGAAACAGGAACACCGCCATCCCGCTGGCGAATTCCAGAAGGATGCGCGCATAGAGAATATCCATGGGCCGAATGGGCTGATGGTGCAGCAAGGATCGGTTTTGCTCTATGGCCCCGGTCACCCTCCCGGTACCATTTCTCCAGAACAGTAGAGTGGGATAGCTCACCGCGAGCCACTCCGCAGGGCTGATACCATAGGGATACCCAGAATCAATAAATGAGAAGATGATCATCACTCCGATCACAAACAGCGCCGGTTCGCCAATCATCCACAGCATGCCCAGCCCCTCTCGCCCGAACCGCGTCACCGTCTCGCGCAAGGTGAGCGCCCAAATTATGCGCCCCTGTAGCCGCAAATTATCCCAAAAGATCGAGCCGCTGTTAGCGGGCATGGTGCTCTCGAATCCCTGCAAACAGAATGCTCAGGACGCCCCAGACCATCAGCGACACCAGCAATACCGCCAGCACATCTTCAAAGCGCTTCGGTTCCTGCGGTGCATCGGGCAAATTCGGTCTGCTGATGGTTTCCAGATACAGTTCCTGCTTCTGTGCCGTAAGACGCGCCTGCTCCAGGGAGGTCACCGCCGCTTCCAGCAATTTCTGCGCGAGAAGCTGGTTGACGTTCAGGCGCTCATACTCGGTGTCTTTGCTGGCCAGCGATTGTTTGGAGCCGGTGACTTTGGCGTTTTCCGCCAGGATCTCGCCTTGCAGCGCCTTTATGGAGCTTTTCAGCACCGGTATCTGCGGATTACCGGGGGCGTGCGCGCGGATGGCATCGAGCTGGGTTTTTTGGGTGATGAGGTGATCCTGGAGTTTGGAAACCATGCCCAGTTGCAAAGCCGATTGGGCGGGCGGGCTGAAAACGCCGTGGCGGTTGCGGTAATTGGCGAGCGCCAGGGTGGCATCCCGCAGCTTTTGCTCGGCGGCAGTGACGTCTTTCTGCGCGTAGTACACCCCCTCGACTCTTGCCCTTTTATTGAGCCGGTTGACGATATTCTGACTTTTTTGCAGCAGGAAGGCGTTGATCTTACGCGCATCTTCGGCACCGTAAGCACGCACTTTGAGCTTGGTGATACCGCTGGTATTGTTCAGATTGTCGGTGACCATGGACTGGTAATAGCGCAAGAGATTGATATAGCTGCTATGGGGGAAAAACACGCCGCCGAAGCGATCGAAAATGTCGATATTATCGCTACCGTAGACTTTTTTGAGATCGTAGGCGTTGTTGAGGGCCATCATGGCATCCCAGGAATCCACATAGGCATGGATGGTTTCCGCCGCGCTGGTGGAGTTGCTGCCACCCAGCCCGCTCAGCAGGCTGGCGAGGCCGGAACTGCTGATGCGCTGGCTGGGGCTATAGACCACGAAGGCGGATTCGCTGATGTACACCGGCGAGGCAATGAGACCGAAGTACAGGATGGATAAACCCGTCGGCAGCAGCACCACGTAGATAAACAGCTTGTTGAGGTTCTTGACCCGGTTCCAGATGGATTGCGGCACAGAGATTCCTCTTATCAGCTGACTCTCGGAGCGGACTCGCTTTGCGCATCGGGTAGAGCCCGCCCATAGATATCCTCGAAGCGCACGATATCATCTTCGCCCAGATAGGCGCCACTTTGCACCTCGATCAGGTGCAGGTCTATGACGCCTGGATTACTGAGGCGATGGGTCTCTCCTGCCGGGATAAAGGTGGACGCATTGGTCATGATCAAGCGTTCTTCACCGCCCACATGGACGAGCGCGGTACCAGACACCACAATCCAGTGTTCACTGCGATGATGATGCATCTGCAAGGATAACTTTTCTTTGGGTTTGACCACGATGCGCTTGATTTTGAAATGATCGCCTTCCTCCAGCACCGTATAACTGCCCCAGGGACGATGGCAGGTAACATGCGTGTCGACGGCGGCGTGGCGGCGCGAGCGAAGAATCTCCACGATACGCTTGACGTCCTGATCGCGGCTTTTGTCGGCGACAAGCAGGGCATCCGGAGTGTCTACGATCAGCAGATCACGCACCCCCAGCAATGCCGTCACCCGGTCTGGGCTGTGTACTACGCAGTCCGTACTGTCCACGAGCACGCTGTCCCTAACCACCATGTGGTTGTTATGCGCATCGATCTCCATCAAGGCGCCGTAGGCGTTCCAGGCGCCCAGGTCATCCCAGCCGAATTCCGCGCGGATCACCGCGACGTTACTGGCCTTCTCCATGACGGCGTAATCGATGGAAAGATCGGGCGCCCCCTGAAGCGCCTCGTCCAGCTCGATACTGTCTCCGTTACGGCTGCTGCACTCCCAGGCAGCGGATGCCGCGGCGTACACTTGCGGAGCGTGCTCTGCCATGGCCTGCAGCAGCACATCGGCCCGCATGCAGAACATGCCGGAATTCCAGAGGTAATCGCCGCTCCTCAGGTAATTCGTGGCGGTTGCGGCATCGGGCTTTTCTACGAAGCGCACGACCTGATGCCCGCCATGAGCCAGCGCGGCACCCATCTGAATGTAACCATAGCCGGTCTCCGCGGTGGTGGGCACCACTCCAAAAGTCACCAGATAACCAGCTTCTGCCAGCGCTGCGGCATGCGTAATGGCCCTGGAAAAGGCCTGATCATCCTGAATAATGTGATCTGCCGGCAAAAACAGGAGAATGCTGTCTTCTCCCGCTTCTGCCTGCGCCCAGAGTGCGGCGGCGGTCATGGCCGGGGCGGTGTTGCGTCCGACGGGTTCCAGCAGGTACTGTGCCTTTGGCAGTGTGCAGCCATGATGCTTGGCATAGGCCGTGAAGGTATCCCGGGTAAGAAAGTAATAATCCCGGTTGGTGACGGTGAGTATGGGGCCTTGCGGATCCAGTTGCATAATGCGGCACAGCGTTTTCTGAATGAGGGTTTCGCCATCCGGCAAGGCGATAAACGGCTTGGGGAAAGACTTGCGGGAAAGCGGCCAGAGCCGGCTGCCAGAGCCACCAGATAGAATGGTCGGTATAATCTGCATGATTTTCGCCGTCCTTGAATTTAAGTGTTATGCGCTGTTCTACTATAACATTTTTTTATGGTACACTACGTCGGCGGAGGATTACAAGTTTCTACGACCAGGCATCTGGCGCGCGCGTCCGCTTTGGTTCGGATCCTCGGCCCCAAATTAAATGCGGAGTATAGATTTGGACAATAAAGCAAACACCTGGATGATCCGCGCTGGTGTCATGGCCATCTTATTGGTGGGCATGACCGGGTGCGCCTCTTACATGCCGTATTCCGGACCTCGTGCGGGCAATGTGAATGATGTCGCACACAACAAAGCCCTGGCGGGGATTCAACTGGTGGATGTGAATTACGCCATGTCTCGTTACATGAAAGATGAGATTGGTCAGTCTCATCTGGATGCATTGAAGGATTTCATGAATCCCGACCCCCTCCGTTATGCCGTCGGGCCCGGCGATACGCTGCAGGTGTATATTTGGGAGGCGCCGCCCGCCATGCTTTTTGCGACGGGGGCTACTTCCATGAGTCGCCTTTCGGGGTCTATGATGACATCCATCCCTGCACAGATGGTGGGGAGCGATGGCGACATCATGATGCCTTTTGCGGGCAAGATTTCTTGTACCGGCAAAACCCTCAATGAGATTGGTGCCGAGATCCGCGATCGGCTGATTCATATGGCCCATGATCCGCAGGTGGTGGTCCGGCTGGTGAAGAATCATGCCCAGAGCATTACAGTGGTGGGCAACGTGAAAAACAGCACCATGGTACCCATGATTCCGGGCGGGGTCAGCGTACTACAGGCCATAGCGGCGGCGGGTGGTGTGGTCAAGCCGGTCAACAAGGTGACCATACAGTTGTCCCGCAGCGGCAAGGTGCTGCAATTGCCCCTGGAAGAAATCATCCGCAATCCCCATGAGGACGTTTCTTTGCGCGGTGGCGATGTGCTGACGGCGCTCTATAAACCCTTGCAGGTGACCGTGATGGGCGCCACCAAGGAAACCAAGGAAGTGGACTTTCAGGCCTCTGGCATCAGCCTGGCCCAGGCCTTGGCGCAGGCGGGGGGGCTCAATGGCAATCAGGCGGATGCCAAGGCGGTGTTTGTGTTTCGCTTTGAGAAGCCGTCTTTGCTGCCACACTGGCCGAAACCGGTGCAACTCACCGCCAATGGCGAAGTGCCGGTGGTATTCCGTTTTAATTTCAGCGATCCGGCCACCCTCTTTGCCGCGCAGACCTTCCCCATCCAGAATCATGACCTGATTTATGTGGCGTCGGCGCCGATCACCGATCTGCAGAAGTTCCTGGGGCTGATCATACAGATCGTCTATCCGATTCAGGGTCTGACAACGGCGGGTGTAGTCCCCTAGGAAACTCACATGAGTGGATTTGGTGATACACCGATTTTTCTGGATGTGACTCGTCTGCTGTACCGCCTGACGCGAGGGCGCATGCCGACCGGGGTGGATCGCGTGTGTCTCGCCTATGTGCGGCATTTTCACCATCGGGCGCAGGCCATGATGATCTGGGGCGGCATCGCGGTAGGCTGGTCACCATCGGCCTCCATGGCGCTTTTCGACCGCCTGGTGGGATGGGAAGATGGTGAGCGTCCCGCCAGCCTGGGAAACACCCTGAGGGCCGCGCTCAAATGGCCGCCGCGCGCGGTGCCTGCCGGGAGCTGGGTGCTCAATATGGGGCACAGCGGGCTGGACCAGCGGAGTTATCTTAGCTGGCTACGCCGTAAAAACATGCGCTTGCTGGTGATGGTCCATGACCTGATTCCCATTACCCATCCGCAGTTTTGTCAGGCGGGCGCGGCAAAACGTCATGTCCGGCGAATGGGCTTGATTCTGGGGCAGGCAGAGGGGATCGTCAGCAACTCCCGGCATACGGCGGAGATGCTCGGCGACCATGCCCGGCAGACCGGGGTAGCGGTGCCGCCGGTGGCGGTAATTCCGTTGGGCGCCAAAAAGCACTGGACCGTCTGCGAGGATGAGCCTGGCGCGGTAACAGAGCCTTATTTCGTGATGGTGGGAACGCTGGAGCCCCGCAAAAATCATGCGTTCGTGCTTCAGCTCTGGCAGCGCATGCTGGATGAATGGCACGCTGCGGAGATTCCTCACCTGCTGGTCATCGGGCAAATCGGCTGGATGTGTGGTCCGGTGGTCCATCAGTTGAAGACCGACGAGCGCATGAAACAGCATGTACACTTAATGACGGATTGCGACGATGCCCGACTCGGGCATTACTTGCGCCATGCCCGCGCCATGCTCTTTCCTTCGCATGCGGAGGGCTATGGATTACCGCTGCTGGAAGCGATGGATTTGGGTGTGCCGGTGCTGACAAGCCCGCTGCCGGTGTTTCGCGAGGTGGCGGGTTTGGTGCCGGATTACCTCGATCTGGACGACGGGGACGCGTGGTTGGAGGCGATTCACGATTATGCGCAACCCGCTAGTGCCCGACGGGAGGCGCAATTGCAACGTCTGCGCGGATTTTCGGCACCAAGCTGGTCTGATCATTTTTCCGAATTCGAAACCTTTGTGAGCCGCTTATGAAAAATGAAAAAATCGCGATCATTGGCTATGCGTCGCGCTTGCCGCAAACATCGGATGCCACCTTCTGGGAGGACTTGCTGGCGGGCCGAAACCTACTGACGCGGGTGGCGGAGGACCGCTGGGCGCAGTACGGTTTTGAGCATCCGTCACGCGCCCATCCAGGGAGCTCGGTGACCTTCGCGGCGGGTTCGCTGGGGGATGTGGGGGGCTTTGATGCGGGTTTTTTTCGCATTTCCCCGCGCGAGGCGGCGGCCATGGACCCACAGCAACGTCTGCTGCTGGAGATGAGCTGGGAGGCTTTCGCCCATGCCGGTATCCCGGTTCTCCGCTTGCGCGGGAGTCGTTGCGGCGTCTTCATCGGCCTCGCCAGTACCGATTATGGCTACCGCCTGACCGATGATTTGGCGGCCATCGGCGCGAACTCGGCGACGGGTTCGACGGCGAGCATTGCGGCGAATCGCCTGTCCTATTTTTATGATCTGCAAGGGCCGAGCATGGTGGTGGATACGGCCTGCTCTTCGGCACTGGTCGCTTTTCATCAGGCTTGCCAGTCGTTGTTGCACGGTGAAAGCGATCTGGCGCTGACCGGGGCCATCAACCTGCATCTGCATCCTTTTGGTTTTCTGATTTTTTCCAAGGCGTCCATGCTTTCTGCCGAGGGCCGCTCGCGCCCTTTTGACGCGGCGGCGGATGGCTATGTGCGCGCGGAAGGCGGTGGGGTCTTCGTGCTCAAAGAGCATGCGGCGGCGCTGCGCGACGGGGATCGCATCCTGGCGGTGGTGGCCCATACCGCCATCAATACGGATGGGCACAAGGCGGGGCTGACCATACCACGGGTGGCGGCGCAGGCGGCCTTGCTGACCGCGGCTTATTCGGCGGCGGGCATCGATCCTGACGCCATCGATTATATCGAGGCGCATGGTACCGGCACGGCGGTTGGCGACCCCCTGGAAGTGGAGGCCATTGGCCGCGCTCTGGGCGCCCGGCGACGCGCCGACAACCCACTGCCGCTGGGCTCGGTAAAGAGCAATCTGGGGCATATGGAGACGGCATCGGGGGTGCCTGGATTGTTGAAGGCCATCCACTGCCTGCAACAGCGGACCGTACCGGCGACGATCGGCGTGACGCGACTGAATCCGCGCCTGCCGCTGGCGGATTTCGGGCTGGAGGTGGTGACTGCGACGCGCGCGCTGCGTACCACAGGATCGCTGACGGTCGGGGTGAACGCCTTCGGTTTCGGCGGTGCCAATGCCCATGTGATATTGGAGCGGGCGGCGGAGCCCCGACGGCGGCTACGTTCGCCCGGAAAGATGCGCCGCGCGCAGCGTTGGCCGCTGCTGCTGTCGGCGGCGACGCCGACTGCTTTGCGACAGGTGGCGGCGGATTTCGCCGGCGTGCTGACGGGGGTGGCGGAGCAGGATTACGCCTGCCGCTATCAGGCGAATTTTCGTAGCGAGCGCTTGGGTCAGCGCGCCCTGTTCTGGGGCGGCGGCGAATCCGATCTGGCGACGGATGTACGCGCTTTTGCCGCCGGTGAGGATGCATCCCCGACCGCATTGGGGAAAGGGCTGGAGGCGCCGCGCGGCCCGGTATTCCTCTATTCCGGAAATGGCAGTCAATGGGCGGGCATGGGTCGGGCCCTGCTGAATGAGCCGGTGTTTACGCAAACGCTGGCGGCGATAGACGCGATCTTCCTGCCGCTGGCGGGCTATGCCTTGCGGGATGAGTTGGCGGGCCTGCTCGGTGAGGGACGTTATGTGCTGACGGAATTCGCCCAGCCGGCGCTCTTTGCGCTCCAGGTGGGGGGCACGGAGTGCCTGCGCGCGTTGGGAATCGAACCGGTGGCGGTGGCCGGGCACAGCGTTGGTGAAGTGGCGGCGGCATGGGCCTGTGGCGGTCTGAGTCTCGCCGATGCCGTGCGGGTGGTCTACGAGCGTAGTCGTTTGCAGGGCCAGTCGCGGGGACTGGGGCAGATGACGGCAGTGGCGGCGGATGCGGATACGACCCTGGGTTGGTTGCAGGACTGGGCCCTGGAGGACAGGCTATCCATTGCCGCATGGAACAGCCCGCGCGGGTCGACGGTGGTGGGCGCCCAGGACGCATTGACGGCACTGGAGCGGCGATTGCGCAATCTGGGCGTGGGCCATAAGCGCCTGGATGTGGATTATCCCTTTCATAGTCCGCAGATGGACGCCTTCCGCGCGGCGCTGCTGGACAGCCTGGCGGATCTCCACCCGACGGCGACGCGCATCCCGCTGCTGTCGACGGTAACCGGCGCGGTGCTCGCCGAAGAGACGCTGGACGCGACGTACTGGTGGCGGAATATCCGCGAGCCGGTGCGTTTTCAGCAGGCGGTGGATGGGTTGCTGCAGTCATGGAATATCTTTATCGAACTGGGTGGGCATCCGGTGCTGCGTGGTTACGTGCAGGACGCACTGAATGCGGCAGAGCAGGATGGGCGAGTCGTCACCACGCTGCGCCGTGGCGAGGAAAATGCCCAGGTGTTGACGCAGGCGGCGGCCGCGCTCTGGGTGGCCGGGGTGCCGACGGATTGGCAACGCTATTACCCGGTACCGGCCCCGGTGGTCGATTTGCCCCGTTATCCGTGGGAGCGGGAACATCACTGGCATACGGTCACCAGCGAGTCGACGCGAACGCTCGCTGCTTATCCAGTGCATCCGTTGCTGGGGCATCCCGTTGCTGGCCATGCCGGGGAATGGGAGCAGCAGATCGATACGAAGCGGCTGCCTTTTCTGGCCGATCATCGGGTGGGGGACGGGCTAATCTTTCCCGGAGCGGGTTACGTGGAATTGCTGCTGGCGGCAGCGCGTGAGCGCTTTGCAAGTTCCGCGCATCTCGTCATCGAGGATCTGGAAATCGTGGCGCCGCTGCTCATCGATGACGATGATAGCAAGATGCTGCGCGTCAGCGTGGACGAGGGCGGTGTGGCGACAATTCAGGCGCGCCCATTGTTGCAGGAGGGCTGGACACTCCACGGTAAAGGGCGGATTCGCCGGGGTAGTGCGGGCGCGGGACCGGATACGCTCCAGGAACTCTCGACGCCACCCTCCCGGCCCCCGGATTTTGATGCGGGTCAGCACTATCGTTTGGCGGATATGACTGGTCTCCACTATGGCCCGGCGTTTCAGTCGATACAGGCGGGATGGCTGCAAAAAGGTGGCGTGCTGGCGCGATTGGCGCTGCCGGCGCCAGCGGATGCCACGGATTATTTGTTGCACCCCGCACTGCTCGATGGGGCATTGCAGCTTTTTGTGGATCTGCTGGCTGCCGGGGGTACTGCACAGGCTGGCTGGGGTTATGTACCGGTGCGCGTCGAGCGACTGAGCTTGCTGGCGGCGGCAGAGGGCGTGCTTTGGGCGTCCGTGCGGCTGCTGCGCCGCTCGCCGCAGTCCTTGTTGGCGGATCTGAGCCTGAGCGATGAACAAGGCCGGGTGGTGGTCCGATGCGAGGGCGTGCGCCTGCGCCGGGTGCGTTTGCTGCGCAGCGACATCGAGCGCCTGCGCTATCTGCACAGCAGGCTGACGCCGGCACCATTGGCGCATGGTGCCGACGCGCGGATTTCGCTCGATCTGGCCGCCATACACACGCTATTGGCCGATGCGCTGGCGAATAGTACCGCTGCCGCGCGTTATATCGAGGAGTTTTCACCACTGGTGGAGGGGCTGCTGCGGGCTTATGGGGCGGAATCTACGACAGTGAGTGGCGAGCAGATCGCGACAGCGGATATCTGGCAAACCCTTCTGCAGGATTATCCGGAGTTTTTCCCGATCACCCTGCAGGTCGGGCGCTGGGGTTTGCATCAATCCGGCGGCGGAGAGTCGGGCACATGGCCGCAGATCGCGATGGCCGCTTATCCGGCCATCCTCCAGACCATGACCCCACCGATGATGGCCGGACTGAGTGCGCTGGTCGCCGTGTTGCGGATGGAATTATCTGCGGGCCAGCGCCTGGGGATACTGGAGATCAGTCATTCGGCGGCGGAGTGGTTGCCGACACTCGCGGCGGACGTGGGGGATGATGTCCGCTGCGCACTCTATCAGGCAGGGTTGAATGACGCCGAGGCGTCCCTGACGGCACCGTGGACGACCATCCATCTGCAGGACGAAAACCGGCCTGTGGTGCATCTGGCATGGTTGCGCCTGGATGTGGCCGATAGGGATGTGCAGTTGCAAATGCTGGACTGCGCCGCGGACTGTGTGGCCGCGACGGGCGTCTTGCTGGTACAAGGGGTGCATCCGGAGCTCTGGTGGCAAACGGTGGATGAACACGATCCGTCCCTGATGGGCATGGTGGAGTGCCGGCAGTGGCTGGAGGGCCGTGGTTTCGCCGAGTGCATGGTCTTGGGTGCGGAAGCGGCTGGCACGGGTGCGTACGCCTTGCTACTGCGTAAAGCAGCGTCAGTGGATCTGCCGGAAAGCCGTTCCACGACCGGACGCTGGTTGCTGGTGGGTACGCCGGGAGCGGAGCACGTACCGGGGGTGGTGATGCTGCGGACGGCGCTGACGACGGCTGGCGCCGAGTGCCATTTCATTGCCGCCGACTCTGATACCTTACTGACGTCGGCCTTGGCGGAAAATGCGGGGGATAAGCATTGGGCGGGGGTGGTCTATCTGGAGCAACCTGCACTGACAACCCCTTTCTCGCCGGCGGCGTTGTCACGATCCTGTCAGATGCTCCGTGCTTTGGGCTTATGGGGCATGAGTCAGATGGATGTGGCGCCCGTCTTTGTGCTGACGGCGGGCGGTGTCCGGGCAACCTGCCCGTTGGCGGATGAACAACCGGCCGATTTATCGGTGCTGGATGCGGCGGGGCTCTGCGGCTTTGCCCGCAGCCTGCAGAACGAGTGGCCGGAATGGGCGCTGCGCCTGATCGACTGGGGGACGACATCGCCCACGGCGGCGACGGTGACGGCCGTCGTCGCTGCGCTGCTCGATCCCGATGCGGAGACCGAACTGGTTTTTGATGCCGAAGGCCGACGCTATGCCCCACGGGTACAAGAACTGGCCTCGCCAGCGGTGGCAGACCCGATGCAGGCATCTTCCCGCCGACGATTGGGTTTTTCGCTGCCTGGCCAGCTCCGCAATCTGCAATGGGCTGATCATCCGTGTCCGGCCCTTGCTGACGATGCCGTAGAGGTGGTCGTGGCAGCGACGGGGCTCAATTTCCGCGATGTGATGTATGCCTTGGGCATGCTTTCCGATGAAGCCCTCGAAAACGGTTTCTCCGGCCCCGGTCTGGGGCTCGAGTTCGCCGGGCGGATTGTCGCGGTGGGACGGCAGGTGACCCGCTGGGCACCGGGGGATGCGGTGCTCGGCTTTGCCCCCGCCAGTTTCAGTACCCATGTGCAGACATCGGAAATGGCCATTGCCGCTCTGCCGCCAGGTATGGACATGGCGGCGGCGGCGACGATTCCGACGGTGTTCTTCACCGCCTGGTATGCATTAAGCGAACTGGCGAGGCTGGAAGCCGGTGAACGCGTATTGATCCATGGCGGCGCCGGCGGTGTGGGTATCGCGGCGATTCAGATCGCGCAGCAACTCGGCGCCGAGGTCTTTGCGACGGCGGGTTCGCCGGAAAAGCGGGATTTTCTACGTCTGTTGGGGGTGAATCGGGTCTATGATTCCCGCTCCCTCGACTTTGCCGAGGCGATTCTGCGCGATACGGGCGGCGCCGGTGTCGATGTGCTCCTCAACAGCCTCTCCGGCGAGGCGATACGCCGTAATCTACAGGTGTTGCGGCCTTTTGGACGCTTTCTCGAACTGGGTAAGCGCGATTTTTACGAAAATACCGCCATGGGTTTGCGTCCCTTCCGCAATAATCTGAGTTATTTCGGGATCGATGCCGATCAATTGCTGCTGGGGCGACCGGCGCTGACGCGGCGGCTGTTCACGGAGATCATGGAACACTTTGCACAAGGCGACTTCTTTACGCTGCCGATGGTCCGTTTTCCTGCGGCAAGGGTGGTGGAGGCGTTCCGGCATATGCAGCAGGCGCGGCAGATTGGCAAGATCGTGGTGGATATGGAAGCGCCCTTCACCCCTGCCGCACGGCCCGCGCGCCATGGCGGGCCTGGTCTTCGTCTGTCTGCCGACGGTGTTTATCTGGTCACCGGCGGGCTCTCCGGTTTCGGGCTGGAGACGGCGCGATGGCTGGTGACACGGGGCGCGCGACGGCTGGTACTGGTCAGCCGCTCCGCACGCCCCGACGCGATCGGCCAAGAAGCGTTGACGGCGATGACGGCGGCGGGCATCGACCTGCACTGCCTGCCCTGCGATGTCGGCGACGGTGCGCAGGTACAGGCGCTGTTTACGCGGATCGCGGCGGAGATCGGACCCTTACGGGGCATCATCCATGCGGCAGCCGTCATTGACGACGCCCTCGCCCAAAACCTGACGGCGACCCAGATAGACGCCGTGCTGCGCCCAAAAATCGCCGGCGCATGGCATCTTCACCAGAATAGTCAGGGCGCTCCGCTGGATTTCTTCGTGCTGTACTCGTCGGTGACCACCCTGCTCGGCAACCCTGGGCAGGCCCATTACGTGGCGGCGAATACCTGGATGGAAGCCCTGGCCACGCAACGCCGGGCCCAGGGCCTGCCGACCACCGCGGTGCTGTGGGGGGCGATTGGGGATATCGGTTACCTGGCTCGTAACCCGCAGCTGCGCGATGTGTTGCAGCAGCGACTCGGCGGCGCGGCGCTGCGGGCGGCAACGGCCCTCGATATCCTGGAGTCGATGCTGCTGACGAATACCAACGCCTTGGTGGTGGCCGATCTGGACTGGGGCGTGGTACGCCGCTTTTTGCCGGGGGCCCAGGCGCCGCGCTTTACGGAGTTGTCGCGTGGGGTAGAGGACGACGCCGCCGCGACCGACGCGGATCTCTGCGCCACACTGCAGACGCTGCCGCTGGGCGAAGCGCAGGCGTTGCTGACGGAGCTGGTGCGCCGCGAAGTCGGGCAGATCTTGCGGCTGGCCGTCGAAAAAATTCCGCCGGACCAAAATCTCGGTCAACTCGGGCTCGATTCGCTGATGGGGGTCGAGCTGGCTCTGGCGCTGGAAGAACGCTTGGGAATCAAGTTACCCGCCTTTCTGCTCAGCGAAGGACCGACGCCCGGCAAATTGGCCCAGCGGCTGCTGCAGACCTTGCGGAAAAAGGATACGACGGAGACCGCGCTGGCGGAGCAAACCCCCGATGCCGAATTCCAGCGACTGGCTGCGGCGCATGGCGTCGTCCAACAAGAGATGAATGCGGCGTTGCGCACCGGCACGGGGAACCACTGAGATGAACAAACCCCATCGCCGCAGCCTTGCCGCGCAAGTCAAGGAACAGCTCATTCAGAAGGGGTTGGAGATGCGCCTGAAGCAGATGAATGCGGCGCCGGCGACGCGGCCGCGCCAGGAAGATGTCGCCGTACCCGAGGCCTTCACCCGTTTTGATCAGCAGCCTGGCTTCCGCCAGGTGCGCATGATGCGGGAAGGCGCCCGGCGTTTTGGTGTGGAGAACCCGTTCTTTCATGTGCATGCGGGTACGGCGGCGGCCCACAGTGAGATTGCCGGGCATCCGGTGATCAACTATGGCAGCTACAACTATCTTGGGCTTTCCGGGCACCCGAGGGTCAATGCCGCCGCCAAGGCCGCCATTGACCGTTATGGCACTTCGGTTTCCGCCAGTCGCATCGTCGCGGGAGAGCGGCCTCTGCACCGCGACCTTGAGCAGAGCATTGCGGAACTCTACGGCGTCGATGACGCCCTGGTCATGGTCAGCGGTCATGGGACCAACATCAGTCTCATCGGACATCTTCTGGGTCCGAAAGATATAGTGCTGCATGACGAATACGCCCATAACAGCATCCTGATGGGCATACAGATCGCGCGCGCGCAGCGCTTCTCCTTTCGTCACAACGACATGGCTGACCTCGAACGATTGCTGCAGAAGCACCGTCATCGCGCCGAACGCTTGCTCATTGCGGTAGAAGGGATCTATAGCATGGACGGCGACTACCCCGACTTACCCTCCTTGATTCACCTGAAAAAACGCTACGGCGCGTGGCTCCTGATCGATGAGGCGCACGCGCTGGGCGTTGTTGGACAGCGCGGTCTGGGAATCGCCGAACACTTTGGCATCGACCCTCGGGAAGCAGACATCTGGATGGGCACCTTGAGCAAGTCGCTCGCCGCTTGTGGCGGCTACGTGGCCGGAGAAAAAGCCCTGATCGAAAACCTCCGCTATCTTGCTCCGGGATTTCTGTACAGTGTGGGGATGTCACCACCCGTGGCGGCCGCGGCCCAGGCGGCACTGGACCTCCTGAAAGCGGAACCGGAGCGGGTAGCCACCTTGCAGGCACGGGGGGCATATTTCTTCGATCGCATCCGGGCCCTTGGGTTGGATACCCGCAGTAGCGCAGGGATCGCCATCATACCCGTCATTTTTGGAAGCTCCCTGCATGCGGTGCACCTATCCAGCGAACTTTTGCGGCGGGGCGTCCATGTGCAGCCCATCATTTATCCGGCGGTCCCCGAAAAACAAGCCCGCCTGCGCTTTTTCCTGAGCTCCACCCATAGCCAGGCCGATATCGACATCACCCTGGACGCACTCCGCGCGTGCCTCTAGATCCACGTCACAAAAGAAACATCTGCGGAGAAAATATGCGAATCGAGCTCTATGATTCCATCACGAAAGTCCCCCGGGAAAGCTGGAATCGGCTTGCCAGGGCCCATTCGGAAACACTGTCCTGGGAGTTTTGGCAAGTGATCGAGCGGTCGGGGCTGAATGATTTTGCGTACCGCCATGCCATGTTGCTGGATGAACAGGGAGAGCCACAGGCCATCACCAGCTTTTACTCCGTTACCACCGATATCGCCATTTTTGCCCCGCCCGGATTGCGCGTCTTTCTGACTCGTATCCGGCGATGGTTTCCGAACTTTCTCAAGCTGCGGATGTTGGAGTGGGGCTCGCCCGTGACCATCAACAGCCCCCCTTTTGCACGCAGCGAGGCGCTCAGCGATAAGCAGGTTATCGAGGCGATGGATGCGGTATTGCGCCGCACCGCACGCGCCGAAGGACATTTTCTCATCGTCGTACGGGATTTCGAACCCAATGCCCAAAACCTGCGATCCATTTTTCGCCGACGAGGTTACCATTGGACGCCCAGTTTACCCAACACATACATGGAGATCCGTTGGTCCACGCCGGAGCAGTACTGGAACGCGATGCGCAGCTATTATCGGAGCAAACTCAAAAAACACCTTAAACGCAATCAACAGGCAGACGTGCACCACCGCCTCGTCGATGACTTCGAGAACATGGCCGAAATTCTGCATCACCAGTGGATGGTGGTGCACCAGCATGCGAAGGAGTTTCAGCGGGAGACCCTGACGCCGACTTTTTATGGCGAACTCGCCCGCACTCTGGAGGGACGGGCCAAGGTAATACTCTTTTATCGGGGCGAGGCCTTGGTGGGGCATGCCCTGCTGCTCGTCGATGGCGACATGTTGCGCTGGCTCTATGTGGGTCGCGCGGAGGCAGAAAACGACGGTCTCTATATCTACATCGCGCACCAGGTTGTGGTTACGGCCATCGCCTTGGGGGTAAAGCGTCTGGAAATGGGTTTGACCACCTATCCCATCAAGCAAGATCTCGGTGCGGAGGTCACCCCCATTTTCATGGCCCTGCGCGCTGCCAGTGGATGGATCAATCCCTTCGTCGGCTTGGGGTATGCCTTGCTCAACCACGTGCCGCAACCGAATCCACGACCGGTCTTCAAGATCACGAACGTGGCGGCATAGGCGCATTGCCGTCATCCAACAAACGTCGTGCCGCCTCGCGCACGGCATGGCTCAGGCCTGGCTCCCGGAAAAATACGCCGCGGATATGCACCAGGGCGGCCAGCACCTTGATAAAATCCCGAGTGAGCAATGGATCGGGGGGACTGGGCTGATTCCAGAAGCTTCGCAGGTCTTGCGTAGAACATAAGCCAGGCACGTCGTAGATGGCTTGCCCCAAGATCTTCACCGGGCGCCCCAGCTGCAGGGCGCGTATCCCCGTGGTGCTATTGACGGTAACGACGCCAGCGCTGGCCTGAATCAGGGCATCCAGGTTGCCCCCGCGCAAAAAATACACGCGATCCTTGATGCCCAGGTCTTTGGCGCGCTCTTGGGTGAAATGTTCCCAATTGCTCAGGGCCGGGTCCCAGGGATGTTCCTTGAGCACGAGCCGCGTCTCGGGTGGCGCATCCCGCGCGAAGGAATCGAGCACTTCGCCAATGGCATCTCCCATAGTGGCATAGGGAGAATAGGCCACAATCTGGAAATCGAAGTCGAGTTGCAGCGGAAAGACGAAATATCTTACGCCCGAAGCCAGAATCCCGCGCACGATGTGGTCCATACGGGAGCGAAGGCGGGCATTGCCATAAAGACGCCACGCGCTGGCCAGGGTATAGATGGGGGTCGGAGGTCGCATGTCACTGCGCCGATAGCCGGGGTATAATAGCCACCCAAACAGCAGGTTGACCATGTTATAGAGAAGATCGGCGCGCGCCATCCGAAATGCGCTATCGACAAAGCGCACGGACCAATCGGGTTCGGACACGCGCGCGGCCAATTGCCGGATCGCTTCGGGCTCTCGGGGAAAGCGCGAATCGCCGCTCATTCCGTCCCGCTCCAGGGTGATCCAGTCCGGACGCAAATAGCCAAAATCCGTGACAATCACTTCTATACCGCGCGCTTTGGCCTGGTGAACGGCCTCCCGATGATAGCGCCGCTGCTCTCCCAGCAGCACGATATGGGTGACCGCTTCTCGCGCAAAAAACGCGTCGATGAAAGCCGGCCAACGGGAGTAGCTGCCGCGATAGTCGACGGCCCCGGCACCCCGCCAGAATAGGCGATCCCCAAGACAAAGGTTGATCCGGGTGACGCGACAGCCCTGCTGGCGGAGGATATCGGCGACCCGCGCAAAGAATGGGGACGGCATGCCCTGCAAAAAGACAAAGTGGCGATGGCGGCTGCCAGCGCCAACGGTGGGCGCGATGGCTTGTGAAAAGGGGTTTGGCTTCACGCACCCGCTCCAGATTCCTGGTACCAGGCAATGGATTCCCGCATTGCCTGGGCGTAGGACACCCGTCCCACTGGACAGCCGGCGGCCGCGATACGGTCAGCCCGATGTCCGCAGGTGCGGCCAAAAATCCGCACCAATATACGATGCAACAAGGGCTCGCGCGTGCTCCCCAACCAACGGTAAGGCGCCTCGATAAGCGCAGCCACGGCATTAGCCAACCCGTAGGGCAAGTCCAAAATCACTCCCTTGCCTTGAATACCCGCCCGGAAATCATCCAAAAAACGATGCCAGGAAATGGCTTCCGGATCGGCCACATTGTAGCACTGACCCAGCGCCGCCTCGGCCTGGGCGGCCCACAACATACAGTCCACCAAATTGTCCACGGCAAGGAATCCACAGTCCTCCACGCCCCCATGGATGGTCAACATCAGTCCCCGGCGCAGCTCATCGCCGATACGCTGGATGAAGGGGCTACGTGCTCCCATCACGTTGGTGGGTCGCAAGACGCTATAAGGCAGGTGCATGCGGGCGGCCTGCTCACGAAGAAGCAACTCGCCTTGGAGCTTGCTTTGACCGTACGCGAAGTCGCCACCGTTGGCCGGGCAATCCTCATTGCAGGGAGTCTTGGGGAAGCCGTAAACATCTACTGAAGAGAGATGCACAAAACGGTGAGGTCGTTGCCCGGCTTGTTCTATGGCCCCCAGCAAATGGCCCAAACCTGCCACGTTCACGGCATGATAATTTTGGGGAAAATCCCAGGTCCTGACATTGGCCGCACAGTGAAATATCCGGCGCGCGCCCTGTACTGCCGGGAGTAATGAATCGGCGTCCTCCAGGTTTCCCTGGATGATCTCGGCACCGTTCCTGAGCGGAGGAGACAAGCGGGATGGGTCGCGCACCAAGAGACGCAGCGGTTGCCCCATGGCAAGAAGTCGTTCGGCCAAATGGCCGCCAATGAAACCAGTCGCACCCGTGACCAGGGATGGGCTTTCTGAACTCGGCATACAGGTCTTTCCCCAATAGTCAGTTCTTACATGTCCTCACTGTGCATACTGACCACGTAGAATCGGGCGATCAAGCAGTTTTTCGGCACCTGACTAGCCGCCGGTTGGAAGTGCGGCGCTACTACACCGGAATATGGTACTACACTCGGATAAGGGTGCGGTCGCGGACATCCGAAAACAGCTGGAACAACTATGGAGGGATACCATGAATACAATCCCGGGAGTTCAAAATGTTTGATTTTAATATCATGCTGCATGATGAAAGAACAAGATGTCTGCGCAGCTTGCCAAAATTCTCCGGCACGGTACTATCCGCCGGCTGCGCTGGTACATGGTATTTTAACTGGTTTGAAGATTGTACGGGCCATAGTGGAAAACATATTGGGATTGAGCTGTACAGCCAAAAACCCGCTGATCTGCCAGCAAACGTGGAATGGACCGCGAATTCTGTTGGTGATATGTGTGATGTTGAAAGTTCGAGCGTTGATGTTGTGTTTTCCGGGCAAAATATTGAGCACTTGATACCCAAGGATGTGCTTGGCTTTCTGCTGGAGTCGAACCGGGTGTTAAAAGAGGGCGGATTGTTTGTAATAGATTCTCCAAACAGATCGTCCACGCAACATATTGAGTGGTCACAGCCAGAGCATACCCTTGAATTTACGGCAGATGAGATGGTTTCACTACTGGATGTGGCTGGTTTTGATGTGATGGAAACAAGAGGTATTTGGCTGGTACGTGATCCGGTTACCAAAAGGCCATTTGACTTGTTTTCATGTAAGGCGGGCGAGCTTGATTGTGATGAGCGCAGATATATGGCCAGGTTACACGCTGAAGATAGCTTTATTTGGTGGATAAATGCCAAAAAATGTCGACCCGCGGACGCGGAAAAAACAGCAAGCCTGGTGAGCGATATTTTCTTTAGAAACTATAATAGCTTTATTAATTCCAGATTTGTGTCCAATCTTGGTGTCAAACATTGGGAGTGGGGTTCCTCCGTCGTCCAGGTAGGCCCCGAAGACTCAGGTTGCGTACTGAATGGTCCATATATTCCTCTGTCGGATGGGAATTACCAGGCGATTTTTCATTTAAGAAACGAGGCTGAATCCGTTTCTGAGAGTGTCGAAATTGTATTGGCGGTGGTGTCAGCCTTTGGGGCTGTGATTCACGGAAAAAGAGTTGTCGGCTTTGATGAGTTGCAAAAGACAAAAAAATGGATAGAATTTTGTGTGGATTTCTGCGTCGTTGGTTATGTTACGGCGATAGAAACAAAGGTGGTTGTAAAAAACTACTCTGGCGCCGTATCGGCTAACGTTAACATTTTAAAGTGCTGATTTATTAAAGTTGCGTACCGGCCCTGTCGGGGCCAATTTGGCAAAAATAACTTTCATGGTCTACCCTAGATAATCCAGGGTTGTTTAATCTGACTCCAGTGTGTTTATCGGCAATAAAATCCACGTGCGTTCTTTACATGTAGAGGCGTCGCCATGACATGGGTCTCTTATGCGCAGAGCTTTGACCGGGCCGAACCCGGCAACCGTGTCCTGGGAGGCGCGCAGTTATCCGCACCCATTGCTCAAGGTGTCCAGGGGGTAATGCCATGCACATCGTCATCGATCTTCAAGGGGCGCAGGCATCGAACCGCCATCGCGGTATCGGCCGCTACTCCATGGCCTTGGCGCTTGCGCTGGCACGTCTTGCGAAACCCCTCCACCGTATTTCGTTGGCCCTGAACGGTACCTTTACCGACACCATCGATCCGATTCGTAGCGCCTTTGCCGGCCTGGTGGCGCAAGAGGACATCCATGTCTGGCTTCCGCTCACGCCCGCCCATGCCCCCGACCCGGCCAATCTTTGGCGCCGTATGGCCAGCGAAGCGTATTATGAAGCCTTTTTACGGCATCTGCGGCCGGAAATGGTGCTGATCACCAGCCTGTTCGAAGGGGTTGGCGAGGATGTCATCGTGAGCGTCCATCAAAGCGGTGCAACCATCCCCACGGCGGTGGTGCTATACGATCTCATTCCGCTGATCCACAAAGATCTTTATCTCGCAGACCCCGCGGCTGCCATGTGGTATTACAACCGTCTGGCACACCTGCAACAAGCGGATCTCCTGCTGGCCATCTCGGCGGCCAGCCGTCAGGAGGCCATCGATTATCTGGGGATGCATCCGGCGCGCGTGATCAATATCTCCAGCGCCATGGATGCCTCATTCAAGCCGTTGCGCTACCCGATCGGGGAAGCGCGGACCCTCCGCGCGAAATACGGCTTGCGGCATCCCTTCATCATGTACACCGGGGGCATCGACCACCGAAAGAATATCGAAAGACTGATCACCGCCTTTGCGGGCTTGCCGAAGCGCTTGCGTCAGAATCACCACCTGGCGGTGGTCTGCTCCATGCGGGAACCGGACCGCGCACGTCTCTTCGCCTGGGCCGCTCAGCAGGGTTTGGGGGTTGGCGAGTTGGTGCTCACCGGCTTTGTATCCGATAGCGATCTCCTTGCGCTGTACAACTTATGTACCTTGTTCGTGTTCCCTTCCTGGCACGAAGGCTTCGGTTTGCCCGTGCTCGAGGCCATGGCTTGCGGTGCCCCCGCCATCGCCAGCGATCGCAGCAGTCTGCCCGAGGTGGTGGGGTGGGACGAGGCGCTGTTCGACCCTTTTGACGCTCGGTCCATCGCCCGTGGCATCGAACGCGGATTGACGGACGCCGTGTTCCGTAGCGCGCTCAGGACGCACGGCCTGAAGCAGGCGGCGAAGTTCTCCTGGGAGGCCACGGCGACGCGCGCGTTGGCGGCGATGACGGCTTTTCACGCCCGCCGGTTGGCAGAGCCAGCCCGGCTTCCGGTCCACTTGCCGCCATCACGTCGGCCGAGTCTGGCCTATGTGTCCCCCCTGCCGCCGGCGCAGAGCGGCATTGCCGATTACAGCGCCGCACTGCTGCCGGTGCTGGCCGCGCATTACGTGATCGATGTGATCGTCGATCAGGCCGAGTCCGTCAGTGACCCCTGGATACTGGGAAATACCCGCCAGCGTTCGGTGGCGTGGTTCGAGCAGCACGCGCACGCGTACGACCGCATCCTCTACCACTTTGGTAACTCGCATTTCCATCGGCACATGTTCGGTATGCTGGAACGGCATCCGGGAGTGGTGGTGCTGCACGATTTCTTTTTGAGCGGCGCCTTTGTGCACATGGAGGCTACGGGTTACGCAACAGGCGCGTGGACGCAAGCGCTGTTGCGCTCCCACGGGTGGGTGGCTGTTCGTGAACGTTGCGAAATACAAGGAGATGCCGCGGACGTCATTTTCAAATGGCCATGCAATCTGGCCGTACTGGAACGTGCCATGGGCGTCATTGTGCATTCGGATTTTTCGCGACGCATGGCGGATGAATGGTACGCCCCCGGTTTTGCCGATGCGTGGGCCTGCATTCCACTGCTGCGTACTCCCCCGGTGGCGAGACAACGAGCGAAGGCGCGTACCGAACTCGGCCTGGGGGACGAGGTATTTCTGGTCTGTACTTTCGGCATCGTCGCGCAAACAAAACTCAACCACCGGCTGATCGAGGCATGGCTGGCGTCCAGTCTTGCGCGCAAGCCGCACTGCAAATTGGTTTTTGTGGGGAAGTCGGCGGGTGATGCGTATGGCGAGAACATCCAGCAATGGGTCGATGCCAACCCAGGACGGATCAGCATCACCGGATGGGCGGACGAAGCCAGCTACGGACGTTATCTGGCCGCGGCGGATCTCGCCGTGCAGTTGCGCACCCTCTCGCGCGGCGAAACCTCGGCGGCCGTGCTGGATTGCATGAACTACGGCTTGCCCACCATCGTCAACGCCAATGGGTGCATGGCGGATTTGCCCAAAGATGCGGTGTGCATGTTGCCGGATGACTTCAGCACGGATGCCCTTCGCGCGCAACTGGAGCGCTTTCAGGCCGACCCCGTGTTGCGTCAGACGCTGGGCGACCGCGCCGCGGCGCATATCCGCACGCACCACATGCCCAGCACCTGCGCCGAGCAATACGTCCAGGCCATCGAGGGATTCTACGCCCGAGCCGAACAGGGCCCGCTAGGATTGATCCGCGAAATGTACCAGTTCGACCCGCCGCAAAACCTCACGGATTTATCCATGCTTGCCGAGCGCATGGCGATCCTCTACCCGCCGAAACGTCAGACCTATCGGCAAATCCTGGTGGATATTTCGGCGTTGCACCGGAGTGACGGCAAAACGGGCAAACATCGTGTAACGCGCAGTGTGCTACAGGTATTGCTCAACGCATCCTTTGCCGGTTTTCGGGCGAAGCCGATATATGCCACCGCCGAGCGAGGCTATTACTATGCGCGGCGGTTCACCGCGCATTTTCTTGGACTGGGCGACTTGCCGTTGGACGACGCGCCGGTTTTTGCGCAGGCGGGCGACGTGTTCTGGGGGCTGGATTCCCAGCCTGAGTTGATAGTCCATCATCAGCATGCCTTGAACGCACTGCGCCTCCGTGGCGTCAAGATGATCTTTACCGTGCATGATCTCTTTCCCGTGATGTTACCCGAATGTACCGGGTCCGGCGTGGAGGGATACAGCCGCTGGCTGCAAACGCTCGCCTCCGCGGGAGATGGCGTGTTGTGTGTGTCGGCCGCGGTCGCGGCAAACCTGAAGCTGTGGCTGGGCCTGTTCGGCCCCGGAGAGGGACACACCCTGCACCTCGGCTGGGTGCGACCGGGGGTCGACGGGGTGGAGAAAGAGGCGGCGGAAAATTTTTTGCATCATACCTTGCAAGGCATACAACACGCCGCCATGTTGCGTCATCCCGCTTTTCTGATGGTCGGCACGCTGGAGCCGCGAAAAGCGCATGCGCAAACGCTGGCGGCGTTTGAACTGCTGTGGCACCAAGGGGAGCAGGTGAATCTGATCATCGTCGGCGAGCAGGGACGGCTCGTGGACGAACTGGTGCACCGCTTGCGCACCCATCCCTTGCGAGAGCGGCACCTGTTTTGGGTGGAAGATGCCGATGTGCGTGTACTGGAGCGACTCTACGCCGATGCTACCTGCCTCATCGCCACCGCGTTGGATGACGGCTATGGCCTGTCCCTGATCGAGGCCATGCGACATGAATTGCCCATCCTTGCCCGTGATATCCCGGTGTTCCGCGAGGTGGCGGGGGCGTATGCCCGCTATTTCTCGGGCCTGGCGCCCACGGATATCGCATGCGCCGTGCGCCAGTGGCTGAGGTCGCGCGAACCGGACCAATCGCCGGTATTCGATGCCATGCGCTGGGTGAGTTGGGAGGAAAGCGTCAAGACCATGCTTGCCATGATTCTCGAGGATCAGTGGCAGGATCGCTGGGAGCCGGTAAAGGACGATACGCGCGTGGTCCGCTACTGGGGCTCGGATAGACATCTGCTCACCATTGCGGGCAGGCGTGAGGGCACGCAACTGGTGAGCACGGGGCGAAGGGGATACCTGATGTACGGCCCTTATCTCGACCTCGAAGCGGGTAGCTATGTGATGAAAATATACGGGAGCGTGGGCAGATTCGGATTGGCCGACGCCATGGCCGACATTTGCCTGAAGGGCGGCAACACGGTGTTGGTGGAGCGGTCCTTGGAAGCCCCGGAGGATGGACGGGAGGGTGTGCTGGCGACGCTTCGGTTCACCTTGACGCAATTCTGCAGGGGGTTGGAGGCGCGGGTCTTGGTGAGCGATTTCAGCGATTTGCGCATCGGCATGGTGGAACTGCGTAAGGAGGACCATTCTCCTCGCAGCGCCGCCCCACCAAAGGCAACTGTTCAAACCCGCCAACGTCAGCAGAGCCCCATTGCCCTGACTCACCGATACTGGGCGACACATCCCAGAATGGAATCCATAGTGGGTTACCCGGTGGGCCGGAGCATATACGCCACGGGCGAAGAGGGAATTCTTATTTTTGGCCCGTATGTAGGTCTTCCAAAGGGAGATTATGTCGCCACCGTCCATGGCGTGGCTCTGAAATCAGGGGATTTGAACGACTGCTGGATGGATGTATCGTGGAACAAAGGCGACCATCTGGTGGTACGCCGAGCCATATATGCGACAACAGACGATGCGGTCGATGAATTGGGTCGCGTAGCCTTTGAATTGCAGGCCTATGCTGAAGATATTGAAGTGCGGGTTTATGTGGCAACGGGTATCGCTATTCGCGTTGATGAAATTGCCATAAAGGAATCTTAAGGATCCCTGACATCGTGATCAACGCGAATTTTATCGGAAGCCACATAGCGGAGCTTTCTGTTACTATAAAGAACAAACATTGTCGAAGGATTACGACAAATGACCGGAAGCGTATTCAACACGACAGAGCCCCTCGCCGGCAAACGCATTCTTCTGGGTGTAGGCGGCAGCGTTGCCGCCTACAAGAGCCCGGAGATCGTGCGCGCCCTGCGCCAGGCCGGGGTAGAGTTGCGCGTGGTCATGACACGGGGTGCTGCACAGTTTGTGACACCGCTGACTTTGCAGGCCGTGAGTGGGGAGCCCGTGCGTAGCGACCTCTTTGCCGCCGCCGAAGAGGCGGCCATGGACCATATCCGCCTGGCACGCTGGGCCGACGCCCTCTTAATCGCACCCATCTCCGCCAACGGAATGGCCCGCCTCGCCCAAGGTTTGGCCGATGACCTGCTCAGCACCATCGTTCTCGCCAACCGTGCGCCGCTTTTCCTTGCGCCCGCGATGAACAGCGCCATGTGGGCACATCCTGCGACTCAGCGCAATGTCGCTCAGTTGCGGGCGGATGGCGCCCACTTTTTGGGCCCGGACAGCGGCAGTCTCGCTTGCGGTGAGGAAGGCACCGGACGACTGTTGGCGCCAGAGCGCCTGGTGGATGAACTACGCCTCGCCCTGACCAAGAAAACTCTGTGCGGACAACGTGTCCTCATTACCGCCGGTCCGACCTGGGAGGCCATCGACCCAGCGCGAGGTTTCAGCAATCGCGCCAGTGGCCGCCAAGGTTTTGCCCTCGCCCAGGCGTGCGCGGAAGCGGGGGCGAATGTATTGCTGATTACCGGCCCTACCCATGAGCAAACGCCGCCGGGAGTAAGCCGCCAGGATGTCCTCTCTGCACAGGACATGCTCGCGGCCTGCCTGCAGGCACTGGACAAGCCCACGGATATCTTCATCGCCAACGCCGCCGTCGCCGACCACAGGCCGAGTCAGTTCAGCGCGCATAAACTAGGCAAAACGGATATCGCAAACCCTTTGCCTCTCAGCATCAATCCCGATATCGTCAGCGCGCTCCATCAGGACCCTCGGCGACCACGCTGGATTGTCGCTTTTGCTGCCGAGACCCGCGACCACCTCGCCGCAGCAAGTGCCAAGGCAGCACGCAAGGGAGCAGACGTCATCGTAGTCAACGATATTACGTCTGTCGATGTGGGGATGGGTGCTACCGACAATGCCTGTAGTATTCTGCAGGGCGAACGGGTCCTGCACATCCCCCGCTGCAGCAAAATGGATCTCGCGCGCCATCTGGTGCGTCACCTCAGCAGCATTTTCTCACTTCCCGCTACGGAGTCCGAAGACCTTCATGAATAGTCTGCAAATTTGCATCCTTGATCCACGCATCGGGCAGGAATGGCCCCTCCCCCATTATGCCAGCGCCGATGCCGCCGGCATGGACCTGCGCGCCTGCCTGGACGCCCCGTTGCACCTGGCTCCCGGACAGGTAGAGCTCGTCTCCGCCGGATTTGCCATGCATATCGGCGATCCGCAGGTTACAGCGCTGTTACTACCGCGCTCGGGTCTCGGGCATCGCGGCCTGGTACTGGGTAATCTGGTCGGACTCATTGATGCGGACTATCAGGGGCCGCTGAGAATTTCCCTGTGGAATCGAGGTACTGCAGAGATCGTCATTGAACCAGGTGAGCGCGTGGCGCAAATGGTACTGGTACCGATCATTCGCCCCGACATCGCGGTGGTGGACAGCTTTACCACTTCCACACGGGGCGTCGCCGGCTTTGGCAGCACCGGACGTCGATAGACTCAAACATTCGGCAAAAAAAACCGGCCTCAAGCATCAGGCCGGTTTTGATCAGCACAATCTCTCACTAATCAGCGACAACCGCTTGCCGATCCACAAGCTCAACAATGGCCAACGGCGCATTATCACCGGCCCGGAAGCCGTATTTAACAATACGCAAATAACCACCAGGACGCGCCAGATAGTGTGGACCGAGATCATCAAACAGCTTGACCACGGCCTGGCGGTCACGCAAGCGCGAAAAAGCCAAACGCCGCTTTGCCACTGTCGCATCCTTGGCCAGAGTGATCATCGGCTCCGCAAAACGCCGCAACTCTTTCGCCTTGGGCAAGGTGGTAACGATTCGCTCATGATGAAACAAAGACACCATCATATTGGCAAACATCGCCTGCCGGTGACTGCTATTACGATTTAACTGCTTACCACTTTTGCGATGACGCATAACCCCATTCCCTCTACAAAATTTCTAACGTTAACCGCTGATAGAATCCGCATCAGTGGATCGCCCAGGCACCGGGGGCAAATTTTCCGGCGGCCAGTTGTCGAGCCGCATCCCCAACGCAAGGCCATGCGCCACCAAGACTTCCTTTATTTCGTTCAGCGACTTGCGTCCAAGATTAGGGGCTTTCAAAAGCTCCTGTTCCGACTTCTGAACCAAATCTCCGATATAAAAAATATCCTCGGCTTTCAAACAGTTCGCGGACCGCACCGTAAGCTCCAGGTCATCAACCGGCCGAACTAGCAAGGGCGTCAGGCTCTCGTTGGCCTGCACCAGTGACGCCTCGGGCACATCCTTGGTTTCCGCACCAGCCAACACACCGAGCTGACTGCGAAAAATACGGGAAGCCTCTTGCACGGCCCAAATCGGATCGACCACGCCATTCGTCTCGACATCGAGTATCAGACGATCCAGATCGGTCCGCTGCTCCACCCGGGCACTTTCCACCAGGTAGCTTACCCGCAATACGGGACTGAAACTTGCGTCGAGCGCCATGACGCCAATGCGCTTTTCATGACTCTGACGCCGTGTGGCCGCCGCGTCATAGCCCCGACCCTCGTCAATACGCAAATGGAGCACCAGTTCCACGTCGCGGGTTAAAGTCGCGATCACCTGATCGGGGTTGGCCACCTCGATGCCGTGTTCGGACACGATATCCGCACCCGTCATTTGCCCGGGACCACGTTTACGCAATGTCACCACCGCATCTCCGCGCCCATGCGCACGCACCGCCAGCATCTTCAAGTTGAGCAGAATATCCACAACGTCTTCCTGCACCCCTTCGATGCTGGAATACTCGTGCAATACCCCTTCAATCTCGACCTCTGTAACCGCCGCACCTTTGAGAGACGATAACAACACCCGGCGCAACCCACTACCCAAGGTGTGACCGAAGCCACGCTCCAGGGGTCCGAGGGCAATACGCGCACGGTGTGCCGAAACTTCCTCCACCTCAACGCCCTGTGGACGTAACAGCTCTCCTACCTCAGTCATAAGCGTTCCTCAATCCCCGGTCTTACTTAGAGTACAACTCCACGACGACCTGTTCGTTCAAATCCGGAGCGATATCTTCTCGCACCGGTACCGCTTTGATTGTGGCCTTGAGTTCGGTAGTGTCCATACTCACCCATTCCGGGAAACCACGGCCAGCCGCAGCCTCTACCGCAGAGACAATACGCATATGCGTCCGAGCGCTCTCGGCAACGCTCACGACATCACCAGCGCGAAGCTGGTAAGACGGGATATCCACACGCCGTCCATTCACCAGAATGTGGCCGTGACGAACCACCTGCCGCGCTTCGGCACGAGAGGCCCCAAACCCTAAACGATAGGCCACGTTGTCGAGACGCAACTCCAGGAAACGCAGCAATAACTCGCCGGTAACACCCCGAGTCTGACTGGCACGCTGGAAATAGCGACGGAACTGTCCTTCCAGTACGCCATAGATACGACGAATTTTTTGCTTTTCACGTAATTGGCCGCCGTACTCACTGACACGTCCGCGTCGCTGACCATGCTGCCCTGGGGCATAGGCTCGTACACTTACTGGACATTTATCAGAAAAGCACTTCTCGCCCTTGAGAAATAATTTTCCACCTTCGCGCCGACACAAACGACAACTCGGACCCGTATATTTAGCCACAGATAATCTCCACCTAAAAAATTAAACACGCCGCTTTTTAGGCGGACGGCATCCGTTATGGGGAATCGGCGTCACGTCGCGAATGCTCGCGATACGGAAACCAATGGAATGAAGTGCACGCACCGTGCTCTCCCGACCCGGCCCCGGTCCCCGTACTTCGACATCCAGGTTCTTCACACCAAATTCCTGTGCTTTTTTACCCGCGTTTTCTGCCGCTACCTGTGCCGCGAAAGGTGTGCTTTTGCGTGAACCACGAAACCCCGACCCGCCGGAACTGGCCCAGGTTAAAACGTTGCCCTGACGATCACTGATCGTGATAATCGTGTTGTTGAAGGATGCATAAATGTGTGCAACACCATCAAGAACATTTTTCTTGACTTTCTTTCGCACACGACTGTTCGCTTGTGTTTTCGCCATTGCTAGAATCTTCCTGCTTAACGCGTAATGGACTTAGCGGGACCCTTGCGCGTACGCGCATTGGTTTTTGTCCGCTGGCCGTGAACGGGGAGACCGCGGCGATGCCGTATACCGCGATAACAACCCAAATCCATCAGACGCTTGATATTCATGGTGACTTCGCGACGTAAATCGCCCTCCACCAGAAACTTCGCAACTTCTGAACGTATGCGTTCCAGCTCAGGCTCGCTGATATCCTTGACCCGCATATCAAAGGCGATTTCCGCAGCGCTCAAAACATGCTGAGCACGCGTCTTACCAATGCCATAAATATACGTCAAGGCAATTTCTATTTGTTTATTGTTCGGAATATTTACACCAGCGATGCGGGCCATCCGCAATTCCTCCAAGAGACTGAGTGGGGTGATCCCACAGACCAAACAGTTTCGCCTACCGCCTTAACCCTGGCGCTGCTTATGGCGAGGTTCAACACAAATCACGCGAACCACACCATTACGACGAACAATTTTGCAGTTACGACAAAGCTTCTTAACCGACGCACGAACCTTCATGTTTATCCCCTATTTGGCACGATAAATGATGCGACCTTTGCTTAAATCATAAGGCGTCATCTCTACAGTAACCTTATCCCCGGGTAATATGCGAATATAATGCATCCGCATTTTACCGGAAATATGTGCATTAACCACATAGCCATTCTCCAAGCGTACCTTGAACGTCGCACTTGGCAAATTCTCTATTACCTCACCCTGCATTTCCAGGGTATCTTCTTTCGACATTTAGCCCGCTACCTCTACCGCTTTCACGATTCTAGAGAATACATCATCGACTTCGCCCTCCCCGCTCACCAGGTGATAGGCAGGTCGATCGTGATAGTAAGCGATCAAAGGCGCAGTCTCCGCCTGATAAACAGTCAATCGTTTACGAATTACTGCGGGCTGATCATCCTCACGTTGCAGCAACCCGCCCCCACAGATATCACAGATCCCATAAACTGTGGGTGCATGGTAGCGTATGTGATAGATCGCCCCGCATTTCGAACATACCCTCCGCCCGGAGAGACGTTCGACAATTTCCTCGTCATCCAAATCCAAATGCAGCACCGCGCCGATTTCATCGCCATGCGCGGCCAATAAGTGATCAAGCGCATGCGCCTGATGGATAGTCCGAGGAAATCCGTCGAAAACAACGCCATTCGACGCGTCCTCAAGAAGTAACCGCTCCGCAACGATACGGACAATAATATCATCACCCATAAGCGCGCCGGACTCCATCACTGCCGCGGCACGTAGCCCGATATCACTGCCAGACTGAACCGAGGCGCGGAGCATATCACCAGTGGACACATGAGGCAAGCCCATTAACTGAGCGAGCCGCTGAGCCTGGGTACCCTTACCGACGCCCGGGGCACCAAGAAAGATCAAATGCTTTGCCACCGTCATCGCCCGCTGAGAGGGTTTTTACGAATCAACCCCTCGTACTGATGGGTGAGCAGATGACTTTGAATCTGGCCCATCAAATCCATCATCACCACGACGACAATCAACAGACTGGTGCCCCCGAAATAGAACGGCACATTGTACTGAACAATGAGGAACTCTGGCAGCAGACAAACCAAGGTCAGATACATAGCGCCCCAAACCGTGAGCCGGGTAAGAATACGATCCATGTATTTCGCCGTATGCTCGCCAGGCCGGATACCCGGCACGAAGGCTCCGGATTTTTTTAGGTTATCTGCGGTATCCCGAGGATTAAACACCATGGCCGTATAGAAAAAAGCAAAAAATACAATCGCAGTGGTGAACACCACCACGTAAAGTGCAGACCCTGGGCTCAACGCCTGGCCAAAGCGCGCAAGCCACTCCATTCCGGGCACGTTGGCAAACCATCCGGATAACGTCGCCGGCAACAGGATGATGCTGGAGGCGAAGATCGGCGGAATTACGCCGGACATGTTCACCTTGAGCGGCATGTGCGAGCTTTGACCCCCGTATATCTTACGGCCAACCTGGCGCTTGGCATACTGGATGGGAATACGCCTCTGCGCACTCTCCATAAATACCACAAAGCCGGTCACCCCAAGCGCAAGGATAAAGAGCGCCACAACGAACAACGGCTGAAACTGGCCGGTTTTGGTGAGCTCAACAGTCGTTCCGATAGCGTCTGGCAGACCGGCGACAATACCGGCAAATATGATCATGGAAATGCCGTTACCGATCCCCCGCTCCGTAATCTGTTCTCCAATCCACATCAGAAAAACTGTGCCGCAAGCGAGGGAAATCGTTGTCGTGAACAGAAACAGTGGACCCGGGTCAATCACCACGGGAAGAGCTCCGGCGTGCATTTTCTCAATCGCGATGGCGATTCCCAAGCCTTGCATCAGAGCAAGTATGACCGTGGCATAACGCGTGTACTCTGTTATTTTACGGCGCCCGGCTTCGCCTTCCTTTTTAAGTTCTTCGAGTTTCGGGAAAACCGACCCTGCCAGTTGGAATATGATTGATGCACTGATGTAGGGCATGATCCCTAAAGCGAAAACCGTCAGGCGGGAAAGCGCCCCCCCCGAGAACATGTTGAACATGCCCAAGATGGTTCCACGCTGCTGGTTAAAAAATGCCGCCATGGCTGCCGGATCGATTCCCGGTACGGGTATGTGCGCGCCGACACGAAAAACCAGAAGCGCGCCCAACAGAAACAGAATGCGGTTACGTAACTCATTGATCTTTCCGGCCCCCTGTGCGGCGCCTCCAATGCTACGTAACCCGGCCATCAACCTTCTACCTTTCCGCCAGCGAGCTCAATAGCCGCCCGCGCACCCGCGCTTACGCGCAACCCACGCACGGTTAAAGCCTGCGTGATTTCACCGGTTAAAATCACTTTAACCGAATCCGGCGAGCCACGAACGATGCGTCGAAGCAGTAAGCCTTCGAGATCTACTACGCCGTCAATGGCCGCAGACTCCAATTGGGACAACGCCACCTCGACGACGCGAGCGCCCAAGGGGTTACGGAACCCACGCTTGGGGATACGTCGTTGCAAAGGCATCTGGCCGCCTTCGAAACCCACCTTATGGTAGCCACCGGATCGCGCATGCTGACCTTTGTGACCACGACCGGCCGTTTTGCCGAGACCGCTGCCGATCCCGCGTCCGACGCGGCGACGGTCCTTTTTCGAGCCCTCTGCAGGCGCAATTGTATTTAATTTCATGACAGCTCTTCCCACCGAAGTAGATAGGGTATCTTATTGACCATTCCACGAATCTCTGGGGTATCCAGGCGTTCTACCGAATGATTGGTATGGCGCAGACCCAACCCCACCACAATCCGACGTTGCTTTTCGGCGACGCCAATCAAACTTTTTACCAGCGTAATGCGCAGATGCTTACTCATCATGCCCTCCTCCGCTGCGGATTTCCTTCAGACTCTTGCCCCGTTTCATGGCGATTGCCTGGGGGCTGGCCAATTTATTAAAGGCATCAAAAGTCGCGCGCACGACATTGATAGGGTTATTGGAACCGAGCGACTTGGCTACCACGTTCCGCAGGCCTACCGCCTCACAGACTGCACGCATCGCACCACCGGCAATGACACCGCTACCTTCCGGCGCCGGACGCAGAATGACGCGTGCCGCCCCATGACGACCCTCTACCGGGTAAGGAATCGTACCACCTCGCATCAGCGGTATAGTCGTCATCCACCGACGTGCCTGATCAGTGGCTTTTTGAATCCCCGCAGGGACTTCTTTAGCTTTTCCGCGACCGAAACCAACCTTGCCATCCCCATCGCCCACCACCATAAGCGCTGCAAAGCCGAATTGACGGCCGCCTTTGACCACCTTGGAAACGCGGTTGATGTGAATAAGTTTTTCCTGCATCCCGTCGTTGGACTGCGTATCGCGATTTTCCCGTGCCATCTTAGCTCTCCATCAGAACGACAACCCGCCTTCACGGGCAGCGTCGGCCAAAGCCCTCACCCGACCATGGTAACGATATCCGCTCCGGTCAAATGCCACTTCCTTAACGCCCACCGCCAATGCCTTGGCTGCAACCCGTTGTCCAATAGTTGCGGCGGCTGCGACATCTGCCCCGTGCGACATTTGCTTGCGGAGTTCACCCTCTAGGCTGGACGCCTGCACGAGAACTTTCCCTTGCCTGTCATCAATCACCTGAGCATAAATATGCTTGCCGGAACGAAAGACACAGAGCCGTGGTTTGGCCTGCGATGCGATGCGAGCCCGGGTTTTACGTGCCCGACGAAGTCTTGACAAATTTTTATTCATAGTAGTAAGCCTCAACCATTATTTCTTCTTCGCTTCTTTACGTCTGACATTTTCACCGGCGTAACGTACACCCTTACCTTTGTAGGGCTCCGGAGGACGATAGGCACGAATATCCGCGGCTATCTGACCAACCTTCTGCTTATCGATGCCCCGAATAACTATTTCTGTCTGTGTCGGTGTTTCGATGCTGATATCATCAGGCACCGGATAATCCACCGGATGGGAAAAACCGAGACTCAGACTGAGCGATTTACCTTTCGCCTGGGCCCGATAACCCACACCGATAATTTCCAGCTTTTGTTCAAAACCTTGCGAGACACCTTGTACCATATTGCTCAGTATCGCCCGCATCGTTCCCGCCTGGGCATTTTGGTCTTCCGCCCAAGTCAGTGACGCCACATCGGCATCCAATTGCAATTCCACAGATGGGTGGAAAGGCGCGGAAATTTCTCCTTTAGGCCCTTTCACTATCAGACGCTGTTCTGCAACGTGGACTTCGACGCCCTTCGGAAGAGGCACTGGCTGTTTCGCTACACGAGACATGTCTGTCCTCCCCTTTAGGATACGACGCAGAGAACTTCACCACCGATACCCGCGGAACGTGCCGCGCGATCAGTCATAATTCCCTGAGAAGTCGATATAATTGCGATGCCAAAGCCATCACGCACGCGTGGTAAATCTTCGGCGCCACGATAAATGCGAACACCAGGCCGGCTAACTCGCCGAATCTCCACAATGACGCCTGTACCCGCGTAATACTTTAACGTTAAGTTAAGAACGGGATGACCGTCCAACACGTCTTCTTTCACATCCAGGATGTAACCCTCTTCCACCAAGACCCGCGCAATGGCGCGTTTCAGTTTGGAAGCAGGCATCTGCACTTTCGCCTTATTTACCTGTTGCGCATTACGAATGCGCGTCAGCATATCAGCAATAGGATCCGTCACGCTCATCGTGTTTCCTCACCAGCTCGCTTTAACGATACCGGGAATCGACC
>Ga0315298_1000539_pt1 | contig 73366 bp, 77 predicted proteins | sample WHS_1_MG_FD_203077 | JGI IMG/M metagenome (GOLD analysis project Ga0315298, IMG submission 203077) | Extremophilic microbial mat communities from Washburn Hot Springs, YNP, Wyoming, USA - WHS_1_MG | ecosystem: Environmental > Aquatic > Thermal springs > Hot (42-90C) | place: USA: Wyoming... | reverse complement strand
CGGGGAGCGACTCCAGTGTCCATTCAGGTTTTAAAGGCTTATCATCAGTTTCAATCCACGCTCCCGCGCGGGGAGCGACCTTAGTGGGAGTCGGTGCTTATCTGTTTTTGAGAGTTTCAATCCACGCTCCCGCGCGGGGAGCGACCCGATAAAAACCATTCTTCCCACCATGATAAGATCGTTTCAATCCACGCTCCCGCGCGGGGAGCGACTTGCGACGTCTCAAAGATCAATTGATGAATTTGACGTTTCAATCCACGCTCCCGCGCGGGGAGCGACCAGTGTCCATTCAGATTTTAAAGGCTTATCATCAGTTTCAATCCACGCTCCCGCGCGGGGAGCGACCAAAAACGATACTTATTTTGTTAGATATGCTCTGTTTCAATCCACGCTCCCGCGCGGGGAGCGACCTCATACATTTGATAATACCCAGCCGTCCGATAAGGTTTCAATCCACGCTCCCGCGCGGGGAGCGACTAATTACATATAACTCTTTGCATTATAAGCATTTTTCTCAAAAAATCTTCGAACCTTGTCCGAATTGCTTACTTCGATATTTTGTTATCAAAGAAACATTCGAAGAAAAAGTGTAATTTCTTTAATTTAAAACCTTTGCGAACCCCTTAGGAAAATCTTGTTCACTTCTGGTTCGCAATGCAAACTCAGACTATCAATGGCCCTTCCTGATCAATTGTTTTCTTTGCGCCAATATGCTCAACCCGACGCCGCCAGTTAGACCCGAGATAATAGAAACGCAAGCTGTCTTTTTCATGATCAATTTGTTCAATCAGGCGCTGTTTTAAAAAGGCCCATTGAGCAGGGTCTACGATACATTCAAATACTGATTTCTGAACCCGCTGGCCGTAATCCTGACAGGCCTTTGCTACCCTATTCAAACGACGGGAACCCTTCTCATCTGTTGTGGATACATCGTAACTTACTAATACAAACATATTTTCCCTCCCTATTTCCAGATAAAGGGTGGATAGCCGTCCAGATCTCCACGCAAGTAACGGGCCATCAACGTGGCTTGGATTTGGAACAACATTCCGATCATCACTTTTTCATCGATAAAGGGATGTTTTATCTCCTCCTGTTTTCGTTCCTGATATGCCATAAGAACTGTCTTTCGCGTACCGTCATCCATAACCACTGCACCAGAATCCATTTTTTTGAAACCCTTGTCCTGAACCTGCTGGAGATTGATAAGGGACAATGTGAGGCGATCAGCAATATAGGGTCTGAATTCCTCCATTAAATCAAGCGCAAGCCCTAACCTTCCCGGGCGATCTCTGTGAAGAAATCCTACAGCGGGGTCAAGTCCTACAGTTTCCAAAGCTGAACGAACATCGTGCATAAGAAGGGTATAGATGAAAGACAGAAGGCAATTGACATTGTCGAGCGGCGGCCTCCGGTTTCGTTCATCAAAACGGAAATTTTCCTTCTGGGCAACAATCAGATGGTCGAACACGTTAAAGTAGATATGGGCAGAATCTCCTTCAATCCCCCTTAATACATCGAGAGGATGACCCTGATCGATTATTTCGAGCTGACGATTCAACCGCATAACGGCATGACGTACCTCCTCATCATTTATTTTACCCGCATGATCCCGTAGCGCCCTTTGCAAAACCGTTCGGCAATTGGTAATCTTTCCTGTGAGAATGGACTTTGCAACCTCTGCAGAAAATTTCAGATCATCAGCCCTACGATACTGTTCCCGGCGGAGAAGAACATTTCCGCTAACAGGCCCCTGAACTTTTGCCAGAAATCTTCCATGTTCTGATAGGAAGCTTATTGCAACGTCGTTCTCAGCACAAAACCCTATGAGATATGGACTGCATGAGACGTTGCCAAAACAGACAATCCCACTAATGGTATGAACCGGCACGCGAATCTTTATTTCCCCATCCACTTTGACAACAACCGTTTCCCCCTCTTTCGATAGGTAAGCTCCCTGCGTTGTCACAAAAAGGGTGTTTAGGTGCTTCTTCATTGCGTATCAATCATTCGTGTCAGATAGCGTTTTATTGAACGTCTCTCCCCGATTGCTTTTGGCATACATTCTCTAATCAGAGAACAGTTTTCACACCTTTTCTCATAAATCGGAGAGGGCGTCTTACCAGAATCTATCAGTTGATGTGTTTTTTGGGCTACCTCTTCTGTCTCTCTTCTAAGATGATCATCAAAAGAGACATCAAAACGCCTTCGAGTCCTGCCGTAAAATATGGCCCCGCTGGGAATGGAAACCGACAGCATTTCTTCCAGGCATATTGCTTGGGCGCAAAGTTGAATGATATCACAATGGTCCACTTTAGGTTTGCCTCTCTTATACTCCACAGGAAAAGGCTGCCATGTTCCTTCATCGACGCGATGAAATTCCACCACATCCGCTTTGCCGACAAGGCCGAGTCGCAATGAACGTAGAGGAACGCCATACTCAATCCTGACATTACCTCTTGATTCTCTGTCCTGCTCGTGAACCTTCTCATGCATGATTCTGCCTTCGGCAGTCATTCGGTTCTCATCCCAGACCTGCTCAATGTGAATGAGGGCGCATTGCCTCGGGCAAAAGGCAAAATGCTGTAAGGCCGAAAGTTGAATGAAATCTTCTTCTTGGTTTTTATAAGTCATATTGGTCATATAGGTCGGATAGGTCACATAGGACTTATTTTAGTTTCTTCCGCACGCGGTAAAGTCTCTCTGTAAAACCACCTTCTTTTAGGAACTCTTTTTCCAAGGCTCTTAATTGCTGGTCAAGTAGATAATTCGTCTGGTGAATCAAACAAATCGCAGCGTTAGCGGCTACTTCAGGAGAGTCTTCTTCAAAATAGGCCTTATAGGTCGAATAAGACCTATTTTTTTCATGAGCAAGTCCTCTTATTTTTCGAGCTTGCTCATGGTCTTTTCCCCAGAGGGACAAGCCTTTTTGTCTAAGAAAATCCTGAAAATCGACCAGCAACTCCTCAAGGCTTGCCCTCGCCACGCCAATGAGTTTGAGTTCGGTTTTTTTAGAGGTGCCAGAGGCCATACTGCCTTCAGCAATGTTTTGTTTGCCGCTACGCGCCGCCTGTACCATCTGATCGTGGGTGCGCGAGCGGCGGTCGATGAAGCGATCGCAAAACGTTATGGTGGCGTCAAAAACAATCTCCGCCATCTGATAAGATTGTAGAGTGCGATAACCCCCATGAGGAGGGATGAGTTGGTGAAACGCCTCTAATAATTGCTTTTCATTATCGTCAAATTTTTTCATTACGGCCTCATAATGATGCTGATGCCTGCTGGTAAATTCTTATCATCTATTTCGATAGTGTAATCGCTATAATCACGAGCAGGTTTTGAATGGTCTGTCCGCTCTATCTTAACTCTCTCAAAGAGGACATGAGAAGGTGTATTGCCGAGGGGGTTCTCATGCTTAAAAATGATTAGCTTACGGGCTGCCATACTTCCAGCCGGTCGCGCAGCGGATTGATCGAACTGAAATGCATTCAGCAAAGCTTCCCAGAGGAGTTCGAGATCCTTCTCACCAAAGCCCGTCTGCTCCGCCAAAAAAGGATTGACGAAGCCATAAGCACGATACAGGGCATAGGGCACTGTGTATTTTCGGCCCATAGTACGTTCTTTTTCCTTGTCGGCTTCGTTGGTCACAGAACTTCTGGTAATAGCATGCTCAGATGACACAATTGGATCAATTGATCGTGAAAAAGATAATTGGACCGGTCCTCTCACTTGACCACAGTTAACTTCGGTCGACATTACAGCCCCGAACGTGCGTATATCATAAAAATTGCGGCACATGAAAGCCGTTAATTCCTGGGCCTTAGCTACATCTTTTGGCAGTTTTTTGGGCTCTGGCTTCTCCTTAATATAATCATATGCTCGCTTATGTGTCAGGTTAAGAACAGCTCCCTCTGCGAAATAGATTTCATTAGGCGGAGCATTTTTTTCTTTGATAGCGACATAATTTCTAATTTTCCTCTTCAGACAAACGTCTGTTATCAAACCGTCTCCGGTTTCGGGGTCGATGCGTGGCAGATTGCCGGCATCAGGGTCCCCATTGGGATTGGCATCTTTCACATCAAACAAGTAAACAAAATCGTAGCGGTTCATGATTTAACCCCTCCTTTTTCAAGTTCTTTTTCTTGTTTTGAAGTCCATAAATCCCGCATCTGATGGTAATAGCCGATTGCAAAAAGGCCCTGGTCGGCCAAATTCAGGTGAGCAGGAAAACTTGTCAGTGGTTCAAGTATCTCCCTAACTAAAATCTCGCGACCGACTTTCCCTGCTTTCATTCCTGAAAGATGATGCTGGTAAGTCCGTAGCAAACGTGGAAAAACAGCACCTGGCGTGGCTGAAGCAGCACTGTAAAATCGGTCGCGGATTGTGGCACCCACATCACCAAGGGCATCCTGTTGGGTTTTTTCGAGGGCAGCAAAAAGCCGACCTAATCGGTATGCTGGTTCTTTGCGATTCGGGTCAAGTCCCATACTTACCTCCTTTCTCTGATTTCTCGTTAAGTAACCTTTTATAATGCACGCCCGGATGTAGTTAATGGTATTGTCTGAATGTATTCTTCGCATAACCGAGTTGAAAAGCCCCTCAGGGTATTGAGAACCTGTGATGACAGAACGAAGAAGAGGTCCAGACAAGATAGGAGGAATTTTATCGCGGTCTGGTTTCCCATTCCTTCGTGGACAGGTCTCGTCAAGCAACTGCCATAAAGCGGGGAATTCAGGGTCAGGGTACTTGGTTTCTTCCTTATATTCTCGTTCTATTCCCATATCTGCGTAATGCTGGCGAAGGTTGTCGAGCAATCGGCTAATCGTATCCCGATAGAAGAACCTCACTCCAATTCTGCCTTTTGCCTGTCCCGTCAAGCCGAGGATGAAAAAAGGCGTTCTTTCCGGATCCTTCTCAATTGCGGAATAGGCTTCTTTGCCCTTGCGAAGGGCCTTGAGAAACAGTTCGATCTTTTGTCTTAAACTCTCATCCTGTGCCTCTTGTCTTTCCGGTGTAATCGATCCATGGGCGGCGAACTGGGCGAAAATGTCTTCTGTAAGAGTAGGTTCTTTAGTCCAAAAGACCACAGTTGTATCGGCCAATAGAAAACAATGTTTATCTCTCTTTTTGCCTGTTAGAAGAGCGTTAAGTGCAGTTGTGTATCGAAAAGAAGCCTCTATCGAGACGGGGGCGTTAAAACTTTGTTCACCATCATGACCATAGGATGCAAAGGCGTCATTATCTTTATCAAAAGACACAATTGGTGCACCGGATGTTTGGCTCCCCATAACGCCTTTTATCTTAGGCTCGTGGAGTCTTGCGATTGCTTTGACTTCACCGGTAATTAAGCACTGCCCTATTTTTTCTCCTTTGCCTTTTTGTTGAGTATTCCACCAATTGCGAATAGCTAAACGATCGTGAAGGAATTCTGTTTTTCCCAATATTTGAAAAACCCCTTGGCCATCTGCGAAATCAATCCATTCTCTATGCCCAAGTGCCTGCTCCGGACTCCAACTCCTGAGGAAAGTGCAAAATGTTGAATAGTCTGGGTCGTTTATTTGTGACTCTTTTTCAAGATGATATTTCTTGAAAGCCTCAAATTCCATTTTTGATTCTTTAAGTAAAAGCTCCCCTTCATTAACCACTCTCGCCCCAATAAGAAAAGGCAGATCATTACGGAGGAACTGGACCTTTTTATGAACCGATTGTTTAGTTACTTTTCCAGTTTGTTTGTCTCCACCGGGGACTATCATCCTTCGGGGCTTTTTATTATTTGGGTCACGCAGGGTTTCTATACCATACAATGTCCCACCCGGCTTGATGACAACCTTGAATGAGATGTTCTGGCGGCTATAACCACACAGGGGTATTTCATACTCCTCTTCAAGGATAAGTCGCTCATATAACTCATATAACGATTGCAGGATCATGTTTTTAAGTCCCTCCATGATTTAAAGGGGGAACGTTTATCACCCCGTCTCGCATTATAGCGTGAAAAAACCGAGGTTCGGCATTTAGCCGACGACCCTTGTTTGATTCAATTACTTTCCCCTTTGTGTCAGGAATAAAAACAATGTCGTGGAGCATATAGCCCAATTCAATTTCACCCCTCAGAGAATCATCGCATTCTGGGAATTCTTCTACCAATTCAAAGTTTGCGGGAAATTCGCGGGTACCAAGATAAGGATGATGGAAATACCTACCTCTCTTTGCTCTGTCTTTGAACTGGCGAAGGTGCTTTGCCTCAGGGCTATCAATGGGATTGCCATCTTTTAGTTCTGGCTTAAGAACCTCCACATGCGCTTCGACCCCGTAACGTACATCCTTTAAGATCATGGCGGAACGTTGCTGACGGTGGTCTTCAACTGCTATGCCCAAATTGCTTCCCTTCTTCACATTTGACACAATATTTTTCGTAGGTATCTTACAGTCAAGTTCATTTCGTCTAACATGCGTGAAACGGATTGGGCACAAAATATGCAATTTATCTACCACCCATCTCATTTCCGGTTTCCAATAGATTGCCTCGAGGATTCCTCTGGCGGCACTGGGTGTAATAATATCATAACTAACCCGCTCAACCTTCATTTCAGGACGATTAAAAGAAGCATAATCGCCCCAGACTAAAAGTTTAATCCCATATGGCATTTTACCCCTCCTTTCTTAAGCAAAAATGGCCCCTGGTTCCTGGGCCTCCAGATTCAAACCCGTTTCTTCCGAATAATGGATTTCCGAACTGATCAGGACTGAAATGCTTTCGTGAATTAAATGTATGTCCGCCCCTACATGCCTTTCCCATAATCTTCGAGGAATTGACACAACATACCTCTGAAGTTCGCGCTGGATCTCCAGAGTAGGTGCGGGCATAGAGCGAAGACGTTCGCACAGGCTTCGTCCACTCTCGCGCCAAGGAATGATGACCGGACAGGTTCTCGTCTCATCGATTAACTGAAACACTTCGGACGTTCTTTCAAAGCCAAAGTTAAACGGAAAAGAGCGATCATTGTTCATAGAGAAATTATCCATAATTTTCTTCTCATCCCAACGCAGACTCTGATCCCAGTAGTAGAGCTGAAAATAATGACGAACCGCCTCTAAGTTCAAAATATCCTGATACAGACTCAAAATCTGACCTGCACATTGGGCAGTATCAGAAAAGAATCTTTCTGATTTGGTATGCTCAGACCGAAAGATATAGGTCTTTCCCTTTTGCGGCAATTTGCCGTTCCGGTTACATCGCCCCGCAGCCTGAGCAATTGAATCCAGTCCAGCCAGAGAACGATAAACAACCGGAAAATCAACGTCCACCCCTGCCTCCACGACCTGGGTGCTCACCACCCGGCAAATGTCACCCCTATTAAGACAATCCCTTATTTGCTTTAACTTTTCAGCCCTATGGGCAGGACACATATTTCCACTGAGGTGGAAGTGACCCTTGTTGGGCCCTATTGTTTCAAACAATCTTCTGGCATGAAACCGAGTATTCACGATGCAGAGAACTTGCGGTTCGGCTTGTATCCTCCTGCAGAGTTCATGGTCGCTTTGGCTCCCAATGTCCTCGACATCCACACGCCGGAGCTGGTTATACAGATCAACCGGATTTGATATGATTTCAATGGGTTTTGGGAGACCAATTTCAAAACCTTCTCTCTGTTCAATTGCAGGTTGTGTGGCAGTACAAATCACAACACTTGCTCGATAATTCGTTGTCAACTCCTGTAGTGCACGCAGACAAGGTTTTAAGTAATCAACAGGAAGTGTTTGAGCCTCATCGAGAATGATCACTGAACGGGCCAACCGGTGTAGTTTCCGGCAACGAGAGGTTTTATGAGCAAACAAAGACTCATAAAACTGAACAGAGGTCGTAATGATAAGGGGAGCATCCCAGTTTTCTGCGGCCAAACGATTGAACAGGGTCTCCTTTTCCGGATCGAGGTTGCTATGATGCTCGACCAAGAAATCAAAACCCAATTTGTCGGTAATGGACCTAAGCGCCTCACGAAATACGTCTGCATTCTGCTCAATGACGCTTGTCAAAGGGATTACATATATGATGCGGCCCAGCCCATGCTTAACGGCATGTCGTAATGCAAAAGCGAGCGAGGATAACGTTTTTCCGCCTCCAGTAGGAACTGTTAAGGAGAAGAGCCCCGGAGGATCCTCTGCCGCCTTTAGACATGCTTCACGAACAAAAACCCGTTGGCGGTTTATAAAAGTATCTTCAACATTTAACTTTCCGACGAATTCAGTCAAAGCCTCCTCCATTTTGGAGAACACTTCAGCAGGCCATCTTCCACGTAGAGCAGTTTGATGAGGATTTATGAAAGCTTCGGTATCAAGAAAATCTGCATCAATCAGACAAGAAAAAACCATGCGCACAAAAAAAGCTACCCCCAATGCATCTCTTTTTGCCAAAGCCTCTCGAAGGAAATTAGGTGGTTCTATATTATTGAAATTTGGTAAAAATTGTAGACCATTTTCCCAAGGGTGGACAGTTTTAGTCAAACGAGATTCTTGACAGGCATCGATGTCTCGACCGTTTAAAAGTCCAGAATGGTGCCCAGCAATTGCATACGCCAATAAATGTCCTAAAAGACCTATTATGGAAACGGCATGTTGAGCTCCAGCCGTTGAATGGTCTACCCTGCCAGGGGCGGTTTCGATATGAGCATTGATGTCGTTTTTCTTTCTTAAATAATTTTGAAATTCCTCTGAGTATTTCCCGAGGTCGTGCCAGAGGCCAGCGAGGTAAGCCCACTCACCTGCTCCAAAGTCGTCAGCAAATCCACGCGCCAATTCAGCAACCGCCTTCAGATGATCCTCAAGGCGGTGCCAGTTCTCCAGTGGCTTTCCCTCAAGGGAATGGGCGTAGTATTCTTGATCTTCCGTGTTTTTAGATTTACTCAACTCCCTGTATCTCCTCCAATACTTAAGATCTAATTTTCGTCATTCTCCCTTCCGTAAAACAAGGAGTGAAATGTTGTTTCAACAAGCAGCAAATCCTGGTTGCAGAAATGGACCAAATGTCGAGTCGTACCAGATGGTTACTTCCAGGCCAGGTCAAAAAAGATGTTTTTAATTTATCAAATAGGCAATGAAAGGTCAAGTTCCAACCATGGAGGGGTATATGGGAGAAAGTGCAAAATGACAGAGGAATTCATTATATTTAAGGTAGACATAAGAAAAAAATTTGGTTAATTTAAAATTGCTTCTCGAAGGAAAAATGAAGACTGTGGCTTCCATTGATATTGGAACCAACACGATCCTTCTTCTCATTGCGAGGGTAGAGAGGGGAAAGATCAAACCCCTTCTGGAAAGAGAGACGATTGTCAGACTGGGGGAAGGACTTCAAAAAAACAGGGTCCTTTCAGAGGAGGCCATCCAAAGAGCCATTTGCACATTGACGCAATACTTAACTCTGTGTCAAAGGAAAGGGGTTGAGGAAATCTTTGCCCTTGGGACCCACCCGCTACGGGAAGCAAAAAATTCTAATACGTTTTTAAAAAGAGTTAAAAAAGACCTTAACCTCCCAATTGAGGTCATTTCGGGGAAAGAAGAGGCTCGGCTCTCCTTTCTGTCAGTGGCCAAGGACTTAAAGGAGATTGATCACTCTCTTTATGTGGTCGATGTAGGAGGGGGAAGTACGGAGTTTATCCTGGGTAAGGCGGAGCAGGTTCGCCAATGGGTGAGTCTTCCCATCGGCTCAGTTCGTTTTACAGAACAGTTCCTCCATTCCGATCCGATTAAGGAAAAGGAATGGAATGAAATGGAGAAAAAAATTGAGAAGTCACTCACCAAAATCCCTCTTCCAAAAGACCTTTTTACCATGGTGGCCGTGGGTGGAACTGCGACTACCCTGGCCTCTATTGAATTAGGGCTAAGGAAATTTTTGCCCAAAAAGATCCACCATTTCGAATTGAAGAAAGAGGCATTAGAAAGACAACTCTGGCTATACCGCTCTAAAACTATTCTGCAACGGAGAAAGATCCCTGGCCTTCCGCCTGCCCGTGCGGATGTGATCCCCGCAGGAAGTGCCATTCTCTATAAAGCCATGGAATATACAGGGAGTGATTCCATCATGATCAACTGTCATGGTATAAGATATGGTCTGCTTTATGAGAAGCTTAATCTTTAGAAACCAATTTTTAGGGAAGAATGCCCTCTCTTTCCACCCTAAATAGGATTCATACCAAAAAATTCCTCTTTCTATCGGGGGCTACCTAAGGCCAAATTGTGACTGGAGGGTTTTTGCTTCAATCCTATTTTTTATAGTCATAGACTCCCCTTCCCGTCTTACGGCCAAGGCGTCCCGCATTGACCAACTTAACCAGAAGGGGCGCGGGTCGATATTTCTCACCCAGTTCCTTATGGAAGGTCCTCATACAACTGAGAAGGATATCCAGTCCAAAGGCATCGGCTGCAGCAAGAGGGCCTAAGGGGAAATTAAGTCCCCTCACACATGCCCGGTCAATCTCTTCAGCAGTAGCAATCGAGGATTCCAAGACATAGAAGGCTTCGTTGACCATTGGAAGGTAGAGCCGATTAATCAAAAAACCTGGGGAGTCTTTAACGGTAATCGTTTCCTTCCCGCAACGCCTCAGAAAATCCAGAACCTTCTGATGAGTCTCATCAGAAGTCTCCAACCCACGGACTAACTCAACCAGTGGAGTCAACGCTGCTGGAATCAGGAAATGGATTCCTATAAACCGATCTGCTCTGGAGGTGGCTGCCCCCATCTCGGTAATGCTTAACGTCGAGGTGTTACTTCCAAAAATAACTTCTTTGGGGCAGAGTCCATCCATCTTTTTAAACAGCTTCTTTTTTACGTCTATATCCTCAAATACCGCTTCAATCACTAAATCCGCCTCATGAAGGGCTTGTGTCAGATCGGTTGTCACATGGATAAGGGAGAGAACCTGCTCCCTCTCCCTCTCCTTCTCCATCATCCTTCCCTTTTCTACCTGACCCTTTAAAAAGGATTTAATACTATTTAACCCTTTTTGAATCAACTCTTCAGAGAGGTCTACCATCCTGGTTTTATATCCCCCTTTTGCACAGACAATCCCGATCTGGCTTCCCATAGTTCCCATACCAATTACACATACCTGATGAATCTCCATTTGAAATCCCCCTTTTCTAATTCTTTTTTAAAATTAATTTTACCCTATATGGGCTAACTAATACAAACGACAAAAATAAAGTGACAAATGAATTTCAATATGTTAAGATGGGTTCATGAGAAACCCCACATTAATTTTAACACATCCCGAAGCCAAAAAGGATCAACTTTTAGCATTCGCCCGAACCATCCCTGGAGCCTGGATTGGAATAAAGATTGCTGCCTTGTTATTGTTGATCGAAGGGCAGAGGCCAGGATGGATAAGCGAAGTCTTGGGTTTGACTCGGATGAGTTTGAGCCGCTGGATTCATGCTGTGAACCAGAGCGGGTTGGTTGCGCTTCGGCCTCAAACTCGGTCGGGTCGGCCGAGTCGGCTAACGTCCAGCATGCAGAGGGCGCTTGCCTCTCACTTAGAGAAGAGCCCAGGAGAGTTTGGTTTAAACCGGGCGCATTGGGATGGGCCCACTGTGGCGGTACACCTGAAGCGGTGGTTTGGCTTAAAGCTAACGGTGAGGCAAGCTCAGCGATGGATGCATCAGCTGGGGTATCGGTTGAAGCGAGCCGGTTATGCCTATCTTCAAGCTCACGCGGATGAGAGCAAGCGGTTTCAGAGGGCTTTAAAAAAAACTCAAGGCCTTGGGTCCTAAGGAGACAGTGGTTTTTCAGGATGAAACAGGGTTTACTCTGCATCCGCGCTTGGGTCGTGGTTGGGCCCGCATTGGCCAGCGATTGCAGGTAGCCACTACCAGCCAGCATCGGAAACGTTTGAACCTTTCGGGATGGGTAGCTCCTTTGTTGGGTCGGCATGGGATGGTTCAAACCGAGCGGGGTGATCGTCAAGGATTTGTTAAGACCCTCAGACATCTTTATAGGTGTTTGCAAGGCTATACCATCTGGCTGTATGTGGATCAGGCTCGCTGGCATAAAGGAGATTCCGTTGATCATTTTCTTATCTCCCATCGACGGCTTCATTTGGAATACTTACCGGCCTATCAGCCGGGGTTAAATATGCAGGAGCGGATCTGGCGGCAAGTCCGCTACGAGGCGACGACCAATCGATGGTTTGAGGAATTAGATCTGATTTGGCAAACAATTCGAAAAACCACGCGTTCATGGTCACCTGCCAAGATCCGCAGATTATGTAACTTGACTTAAGTCGTTTGTATTAATTATATGGGAATTTTATTGTTAATCTCAAGTCATATCAATTAGATAGAAACCAAAAAGCCCTGTTTTGACTTTCATCCTGGACAAAGATAGCGTATTGTCATCTTTAAGGAATTATGTTAATTTTGGATTAAAAGATATACGGGGGAATTACCTTGAATCCTCTTGCTAAAAATCTTCTTTTCTGGGGAATCATCTTTATCGTGATGGTCCTCCTCTTTAACCTCTTTAGTAAACCCAAGCAGACTGCCTCAGAAAGGAATTACTCCGACTTCATCTCGGCGGTCGAAAATGGCGAGGTCCTTGACGTAGAAACAAAGGGTAGACATCTAACCTGGAAGAGTGCAGATGGCCGGACCTATAAGACCTATGCACCCGAAGATCCAGAGATGATTAAAATCCTCAGGGAGAAAAAGATAACGATTCGTGCAAAGAAGGAAGAAGAAACCCCTCTCTGGCAGAATATTCTCTTCTCCTGGTTTCCCATGATTCTTCTGATTGGTTTCTTTCTCTTCTTCATGAGACAGGTTCAGATTGGTGGCGGCAAGGCGCTCTCCTTTGGGAAGAGCAAGGCAAAGATTCTGACCAAGGAACACCATCAGGTCACTTTTGAGGATGTGGCAGGGGTGGATGAGGCCAAGGAGGAACTCCAAGAGATCATTGCCTTTCTCAGAGATCCTAAAAAATTTACAAAATTGGGAGGAAGGATTCCCAAGGGAGTCCTTCTTGTAGGGGCACCTGGTACAGGGAAAACCCTTTTAGCCCGTGCGATTGCAGGGGAGGCAGACGTCCCATTTTTTAGCATCAGCGGGTCTGATTTTGTTGAAATGTTTGTAGGGGTGGGGGCTTCAAGGGTAAGAGACCTCTTTTTACAAGGAAAACGCAATGCCCCCTGTATCATCTTTATTGACGAAATCGATGCGGTGGGAAGACACAGAGGGGCAGGGTTAGGCGGTGGTCATGACGAACGTGAACAGACTTTAAACCAGTTGCTGGTTGAGATGGATGGTTTCGAGTCCAATGAAGGGGTTATCTTAATCGCTGCAACAAACCGGCCCGATGTCTTGGATCCTGCCCTTCTTAGACCAGGTCGTTTTGATCGACAGGTGGTTGTTCCTGTCCCTGATGTGAAAGGCAGGCTCGAAATCCTAAAAGTCCACACCAAAAGGACCCCCCTTGGAGAGGACGTGGACTTAGAAATCCTGGCCAAAGGGACTCCTGGTTTTTCAGGTGCTGATTTAGAGAATCTTGTCAACGAGGCTGCATTACTCGCTGCTCGTTTAGGGAAAGAAAAGGTTGAGATGAGCGATCTTGAGCAGGCCAAGGATAAAGTCTTGATGGGTGTAGAACGAAAGTCGATGATCATTCCTTATGAGGAGCGAAGGATCACCGCCTACCATGAGGCAGGTCACACTCTTGTGGCGAGGATGACCCCTGGCTCTGACCCTATCCATAAGGTAACGATCATTCCGAGAGGACGTGCCTTAGGCCTCACCCAGCAACTCCCTATTGATGAGAAACATACCTATCCTAAAGATTATCTTCTTAACAATATCACCATTATGATGGGAGGGAGGGCGGCTGAGGAATTGGTCTTAAATCTTCAAACCACAGGTGCGGGCAATGATATCGAACGGGCGACAGAGATTGCTCGAAAGATGGTATGTGAATGGGGAATGAGTGAAAAACTGGGTCCCTTGACCTTTGGAAAAAAGGAAGAACAGATCTTCTTGGGTAGAGAGTTTTCCCAACACAGAGACTACAGCGAAGAGACCGCTCGCCTGATTGATGATGAAGTGAGGGCCTTGGTCACTAAGAGTTACGAAAAGGCAAAAGATATCCTTCAGAAGAACCTGACCATACTGCATCAGCTTGCCAAGACCCTTCTCGAAAAAGAGGTTCTTGATAGTCAACAAATTGATCGAATCATAAAAGGGGAGATGGTTTAACCTCCCTTCCATTCTTCATTCTCCAAGAGATGAAGACTCTCATTCGATTCCTTAACCTCACCAGCGCCAGGGATGCAATCCACGAAATGGGGAAGGTGGGCGTGGATCCAACAGGCCTTAAATTGATGAAAGGGAAGGCTCTTCATTATACCTTTAAGGTCGAGGGGATTGAACCCCGCATGGCCCATTTTCTAAAACAGGAAATGCTCTCATTCGGAGGGGATGTCGCTCTCAATCAGAAGGGAATCGACTGTAGCACCCAAGTGACCGATGCCATCCTCATGGGCACGGAAAAACAGTTTGAGAGACTTCTCCTTAGATTGACCCAATATCCTGAACTCCAATCCATTGGGGATTCACTGAAGGAGACTCTTAAAAATGTTAGAAAAAATTACTATCCTCTTCACTGCAGAAAACAGTCATTCTTATTAGGGAAAAAGACACTTATCATGGGTGTACTTAATGTTACTCCTGATTCCTTTTCAGACGGAGGGCTCTATCTAAATAAAGAAAGGGCTCTGGAGCATGGTTTAAGAATGGTTGAAGAAGGTGCAGATATGATTGATATAGGTGGGGAATCCACCAGGCCAGGCGCAAAACCCATTGATATCAATGAAGAACTTCAAAGAGTCCTTCCTGTTATTGAAGCCCTTTCTAAGAGAATAAGTATTCCCATCTCAATTGATACTTATAAATCAGAAGTAGCCCAAAGGGCAATCGATGCTGGAGCAGAAATCATCAATGATATTAGTGGGTTAAATTTTGACCCTCATATGGCAAAGGTTGCAGCAAGGGAGGATATACCCATAATCCTCATGCATATTCGGGGAACCCCGGAGACCATGCAAAAAGATATCCATTATAATTCTATATTCTCAGAAATAATTCTTTATCTCAAAGACTCGATCCAAAGGGCTGAAGACGCAGGGGTCGATCCCAAAAAGATCATTATTGACCCAGGCATAGGTTTTGGAAAGACCGTTTCTGATAACCTCATAATTATTAAAAACCTTAAGGAATTTCGAATACTTGGGAAACCTATCCTCTTAGGTACATCCAGAAAAAGTTTTATTGGAAAACTCTTAAACGCAGGGCCAAAAGACCGAATAGAGGGAACCCTCTCAAGCATTGCCATTGGAGTTTTAAATGGGGCTCACATCATTAGAAGTCATGATGTTCTCGAGGCAAAAAGAGCCGTCGCCATAGCAGATGCAATTCGGCTTGCTGGGAATTAAATGGTGGAGACTTGATTTTTCTAAGAAAAATATGGTAACGAACTAAGAAAGCCATGACTCGTAGACTATTCGGCACAGATGGGATTCGGGGAATTGCCAATGTCGAACCCATGACAGGTGAGATGGCCATGCAATTGGGCAGGGCCATTGCCCATATCTTTAAAGAGGTTAAGGGAAAACATCGAATTGTGGTGGGGAAGGATACAAGGCTTTCGGGATATATGTTGGAAACCGCCATTGCCTCTGGGATCTGTTCAATGGGCGCGGATGTATGGTTGGTAGGTCCTCTGCCCACGCCTGGAATCTCTTTTATCACTACCAGCATGAGGGCTAACGCAGGAGTGGTCATCTCTGCTTCTCACAATCCTTATTATGACAATGGGATCAAAATTTTCTCCCAAAATGGGTTCAAACTTCCCGACGAGATGGAACAACGGATAGAAGAGCTCATTCTAACGAACCACCTCCATTCCCTTCGCCCCACCGCCAATGAGATTGGGAAGGCCCATCGAATTGAAGATGCCATTGGAAGGTACATTGTTTTCCTAAAAAATACATTTCCTGATGATCTCACGCTCGATGGGCTTCGGATTGCCTTGGATTGTGCAAATGGAGCTGCCTATCGTGTGGCTCCTGCTGTGTTTGAAGAATTGGGTGCAGAGGTGATCCCCATCGGGGTGGACCCCAATGGAGAAAACATTAATCAAAATTGTGGTTCCCTTCATCCAGAAGTGGTCAGGCAATTGGTCCTCGAAAAAGGGGCTGATATTGGGATGGCCTTAGACGGAGATGGAGACAGAATTGTATTTGTGGATCGCCTTGGGAAAAAGGTGGATGGGGATCAAATCTTGGCCATATGCGGTCTCCATATGCTATCCGAAAACCGGTTAAAAAAGGGAACCCTGGTCACTACCGTGATGAGTAATATGGCCCTGGATCGAACCCTTAAAAAGGCAGGTGGAAAGGTGGTTCGAACCCAGGTGGGAGACCGTTATGTAGTCGAGGAGATGGTTCGAGGAGGTTATAACTTGGGAGGAGAACAGTCGGGACACACCATCTTTCTCGATTATAATCCCACCTGTGATGGCACCCTCACGGCGCTTCAGGTCCTTGCCATCATGAAACGAAAGGAGCTTCCCTTAGATGAACTGGCCAAGGTCATGGAGCCTTTTCCACAAGTTATCTATAATCTGAAGGTCAGGGAGAAGAAAGATCTCTCTCAATTTCCACAGATGGAGAAAGAGATTAAAAAGATTGAAAAATCCCTGGGCGATAATGGGAGGATCTTGATCCGCTATTCAGGGACCGAACCTCTCCTTCGGATCATGGTGGAAGGGGAGGATGAGGTTAAACTTCACCTTCTTGCCCAAGATATCATAGAGTCGATAAGGAGATATATCGACATAGACGAAAGGGAAATGTCCAAATCGGTTTAATGAATGATCCCTCTTGAATTTTCATCTTTTATGGGAGGAGACCCATGACAAAATTGGGTGTCAATATCGATCACGTAGCGACCTTGAGACAGGCAAGAAGGGTTGCCTACCCTGACCCCATCACCGCTGCAGGGATCGTTGAACTGGCCGGGGCAGATGGGATTGTTTGCCATCTCAGAGAAGATAGGCGTCATATCCAGGACCGAGATCTCCGTCTCCTGAAAGAAATTGTCCAGACCCAATTGAATCTCGAGATGGCAGCCACTGAGGAGATGGTTCGGATTGCGTTGGAGGTAAAACCCAACATCGTCACTCTCGTCCCTGAGAAACGAGAGGAGTTGACGACAGAGGGAGGTCTCGATGTCGTCAAACTCTTCAAGCCACTAAAAAAGGTTATTCAGAAACTCCAAAAAGGTGGGATTTCTGTAAGCCTATTCGTCGATCCTAAAAAGGATCAGATAAAAGCCTCAGAAGGAGTGGGAGCCAATTCGATTGAGATTCACACAGGTCATTATTGTGATGCGAAGACCCCATTAGAGGCGGATGAGGAGTTAAAGAAGATTCTCGATGCAGTGGGAGAAGCCACACATTCTAATTTGAAGATCGCAGCAGGACACGGTTTGAACTATGTCAACGTGCGACGGATTGCAGAGATTAAAGAGATTGAGGAACTCAATATCGGCCATAGCATCATCGCCAGGGCCGTCCTGGTGGGTTTAAACCAAGCGGTCAGGGAGATGATCGCCCTGATCCGAAGTGAACGGATAAACGCTTAGCACGATGCGCCTAAGGATTTAATCATGATCGTTGGAACGGGAATCGATATCGTCAATATTGAGAGGATTGAACGGATGATGGAGCGATGGGGAGACATCTTTCTTAACCGTGTCTTTACAGAGAATGAGATTGAATGGTGTCGTCAACGAAGTCGTCCCTCGGAATGTTTTGCCATTCGGTTTGCGGCAAAGGAGGCATTCCTCAAGGCGATTGGGTGGGGATTGAGGAACGGCATTCAATGGAAAGATATAGAGGTGGAAAATGATTCCATGGGAAAACCCCTCTTCTCTTTCTATCGCAAGGCAAAGGAAATCCTTGAAACCCATAGAGTTTTACGGACCCTGCTTACCCTCTCCCACGATCGACCTTATGCCGTAGCCCATGTGATATTGGAAGGGGAAAAATGATGAAGGTGGCCACCGCTGAACAAATGCAGGAGTTGGATCGAAAGTCTATTGAAAATTACAAAATCCCAGGGATCGTATTGATGGAAAATGCCGGGAGAGGGGCTGCAGAGGTGATTTCTAAAACCTTTCCAGACATCCAGCACAAGAAGGTGGCAGTCATCTCGGGGAAGGGGAATAATGGAGGAGATGGTTTTGTGATCGCCCGGCATCTCATGAACCAGGGGACTATGGTCAAGGTCTTCCTCCTCACTGATCCAAGGGCCCTTCGGGGAGATGCAGAGACAAACTACCAGATCTTCTATCGAATGAAAGGAGACATCCTTCCTCTTCCTTCTTCAAAAGATTATCAGAAGATTAAAAAGGAACTTGAAAAGTTTGATCTCTTGGTAGATGGAATCTTCGGCACAGGCCTTGATGCAGAAGTAAGGGGATATTATAGAGAGGTGATCGATCATCTCAACACCTTACAAAAGCCTATGGTGGCCATTGATATCCCATCAGGATTAGACGCGAACACTGGCAAACCCTTTGGGACCGCCATTAAAGCCACTCTCACGATTACCTTCGGCCTGCCAAAGATAGGGCTCCTCATCTCTCCGGGTTTGGAATATGCCGGAGAAGTAAAAGTGATCGATATCGGAATCCCCAAGAGACTGGTCGATGAGGAGAAGATTCAGACTTATCTGTTGGAGGGCGATGAGATTAGAAACTGGGTTTCAACCCGACGCCGGCCAGAGACCCATAAGGGCGATTATGGACACCTTTTGGTCCTCGCAGGTTCGGTTGGAAAGACGGGGGCAGCAGCCATGGCTTGTGAGGCTGCACTTAGAATGGGAGCGGGGTTGGTGACCCTGGCCATCCCGAAGAGCCTTAACCCGATCATGGAGATGAAACTGACCGAGGTGATGACAGAACCCCTTCCTGAAACACCGAAGCAAACCCTGAGCCTTCGAGCCTATAGTTCTATCCTTCGTCTCTGTGAAAATAAGAGTGCGGTGGTAATTGGCCCTGGAATTGGAACATTTAAAGAGACTCAAGCCCTCGTTGTTAAACTGGTCAAGAGCCTTGAACTCCCTATGGTCATCGATGCGGATGGGATTACTGCCCTCTCCACTCAGCCTAAAATCTTTCCTCTGAACAATCGAAATCTTGTCCTCACTCCCCATCCGGGTGAGATGGCAAGATTGATCCGATCTACTCCAAAAGAGATTCAAGGAGACCGAATCGGGGTCAGTCGAAATTTTGCACAATCCCATCATCTCTACCTTGTCCTGAAAGGGCATCGCTCTCTGATTGCCACTCCAAAAGGTGAAATTTTTATCAACCCAACCGGCAACCCAGGAATGGCCTCCGGAGGAACAGGGGATGTCCTGACGGGGATGATTGGTGGTTTGGTCTGCCAGGGATTGGATATCCTTACCTCTCTTCAGATCTCTGTCTACCTTCATGGGTGGGCAGGAGATGAGGTTGCCCGAGAGATTGGCGAAAAACCCCTGGTCGCCACAGACATTCTCAGAAAGATTCCAACCCTTCTTCAGGGAATGGTTTGATTTTCGATCGCTCATCATTTAAGATAAATTTAAAAATCCGAAGATAATCTTCCAGAATCTTATTAAACAAGCCTCCCCCTGGGGCTTAGGGATAAACCAAATCGATGGATATTCGAAGCGAAATTAAGAAGCTTGCTCGAATGGAAGAGGCCTCTTCGCCGGTTATATCCCTCTATCTAAATATAAAATGGGAGGATGAGCAACAGCGGGAGAGAATCCGCTTATTTATCAAAAACGAGTTAAGAAAGGGATGGGATCAACTGAAAGACCAAGAGGAGTGGCGGAGACATTTTATCGAAGACCAACAACGTATCGAAAAGTATGGAGAGGGATTAGTCCGCCGGGCCTATTGGGAAGGAGTTAATGGGATGGCTATTTTCTCTTGTAGTGGGGCCAATATGTTTGCTACCTACCCTTCGATCATCCCTTTCGAAAATCAATTTTTCCTTTCTGAGACCCCTGTGCTAAGGCCCCTGGTCCGACTCTCCTCCCAATATCAGAATACCCTGGCGGTCATGGTGGAAACAGACTCAGCAAAATTATTAGAGTTATCTCTTGAAGGTCTTCTCGGGGAATTCTCCATCGAGAGTTATGTTCCTGGCCGGCATGATCAGGGAGGTTGGGCGCAGGGAAGATACCAACGTCACATCAAGGATCACATGGACAAGCACCATAAAGAGGTGGCCGAACAACTGACGGAGCTTTTCGACTCTACCCAATGGAAACACATCGTCTTGATTGGTCAGGAGCGAATCCTTGCTAATTTTAAATCCTTTCTCCCTGAGAGGGTAAAAATGAATATTGCAGACACCTTCTCTTTGGATTTCTCAGAGGATAGGTCGAAAGTGCTGAGAAAGATTTTCGAACACCTCCTGCAAAAGGAAAGACTAAAGATTCATGACGAAATCCAGAAGTTAAAGGAAAGATCTCCACAAGGCGGTATGGCCACGTTGGGGTTAACCCAGACCCTTGAGGCACTAAACCAAGGTCAGGTTCATACGCTTTATCTCTCGACCTCCTTCTCTTATAAAGGCAGAAAGTGCAAGAGGTGTGGATCCCTCTTCGCCCCTCCCCTGGAAAATCCATCTCTCCCCTGCCCTCTTTGTAAGGGCGAATTGAAAAGGGTTGATCTTGGAGAGGAGATGATGAAGGCAAGCCTTCGCCAGGATGGAGAGGTCAAATGGGTTGAAGAGAATGAGGCGCTAAGAGAACATGAAGGGGTGGGGGCTTCCTTGCGATTTCGTTAAGTGCAGAGAAGCCTTGAAGGTCATCTAAGGAAGGAGAGATGTGATGTTTATTGAGATGAAGGTAAAGTTTTTAACATTCGATTCCACCTCGAATGGATTTGTGGTCCTTCTAATGGATCTGTCCAATAAAACTGGCCTCCCCATATGGATTGGACCTTTTGAAGCCAATGCCATTGCAATGAAACTAAAAAAGGTAACTTCCTTTCGGCCAATGACTCACGATCTTATCCACAGCATCCTGGGGGTCCTTGAATCCAAGGTGGTGAAAATTGTAGTCAACGACCTGAAAGAAAATACCTATTATGCCCTTATCCACTTGAATCGAAGGGGGGAAGAAATCATTATCGATTCCAGGCCGAGCGATGCAATTGCCATTGCCCTTGCTGTAGATGCCCCGATCTTTGTGTCTGAACATGTCATTGAGAAGGCGCGAACCATTGACATGGAAAGAGAGGGGGATCAGTTGAAGGAATGGCTGGAAAGCCTCAATCCCGAGGATTTTAAATATAAAGCCTAACGATCACCATCCAAAATTTAAATCATCAACGCTCCAACACTGGGTTTTGGGATGGGAAGATTTGGATTTCATCGAACCGTTGATCGTTGAATAGAATGGTCTTCCATTCAAAGAATGTATCCGAGACTATCCGATTTGGCAAACGGATTGGACGTCTCCTTCAAAGAGGCGATGTGGTAGCGTTAGTGGGAGAATTAGGGACAGGAAAGACCCAGTTCATTAAAGGCTTAGCCTCCGGGGTTGGAGTCAAAAATCCCAGATATATCTCCAGCCCCTCCTTTACCCTGATTAAGGAATATCAAGGAAGAATTCCTTTCTACCATATCGACCTCTTCAGATTAAAAACAGAGGAAGAGGCAGAGGGGTTAGGGCTTGAGGAGTATTATCAAGGGGATGGGGTGAGTGCGATTGAGTGGGCAGATAAAATCCCCTCCCTCCTTCCGAGAGAATTGCTTTGGACCCAAATCACCTATGCAGGTCTCCATACGAGGTCCATCGAATTAATCGGGAAAGGCGAACGATACGAAGAACTAGTTAAATCATTGCGGATTTGGAAATTTTAATCTAACTCATCATTAATTCCACATTCCGCAATCGCAGGTGGAGGGAATGGATGGCTCTGGTCGTTCAAAAATATGGAGGAACTTCAGTAGGGGATATCGAGCGGATCAAAAATGTCGCCCGCCGGGTACTCAGGACTAAGCACGAAGGCCATCAGGTCGTGGTGGTAGTCTCTGCAATGGCAGGGGAAACCGATCGATTGATTCGATTGGCCCAACAAGTCACGTCCACTCCTGATGAGAGGGAGTTGGATGTACTGATCTCCACAGGAGAACAGGTCTCGATCGCTCTACTGGCCATGGCCCTTAAGGCCATGGGGGCCGATTCGAAATCCTATGTTGCCTTTCAAATCAAGATCGCCACCGACAGCGCCTTCGGTAAAGCCCGTATTACAGGTATTGAATCTGAAAGAATTCTCACTGACCTCAGGGATGGGAAAATTGTGGTGGTGGCAGGGTTTCAAGGGGTCGATGAGGAAGACAATATCACCACCTTGGGTCGAGGAGGATCGGACACGACCGCAGTGGCCATTGCAGCAGCCTTAAAGGCAGACGTCTGCGAAATCTATACCGATGTGGATGGGGTTTATACAACTGATCCCAATATCTGTCCAAAAGCAAAGAAACTATCAAAGATTTCTTATGATGAGATGTTAGAAATGGCCAGCCTGGGTGCAAAGGTCTTACAGATTCGTTCAGTGGAGTTTGCGAAAAAGTACGATGTCCCTATTCATGTCCGATCGTCTTTTAATGATAACCCTGGAACGATGGTTTGCAAGGAGGATAAAGAGATGGAAAAGGTTGTGGTTTCTGGTATTACCTATAATAAGAATGAGGCCAGGATTGAGGTGATGCGGCTCCCAGATGTCCCAGGAGTGGCTGCCAAACTCTTTAAGCCCATTGCGGATGCCAATATCGTGGTCGATATGATCATTCAAACCTCCAGCACCGAAAAAGGCTATGCGGATGTGGCCTTTACCGTTCCTAAATCGGATTTTGCGAAAGCCCTCCAAATTGTTAAAGAGACAGCCAAAGAGTTGGATGGGAAAGAGGTCAAATCGAATGAAGAGATTGCCAAGGTATCCATTGTGGGTGTTGGCATGAGAAGCCACTCCAATGTGGCCGCCCAGATGTTTTCGGCCTTGGCCAAAGAGGGAATTAATATTCAAATGATCTCCACTTCAGAGATTAAAATCTCATGTGTGATTGACTCCAAATACACTGAATTGGCTGTTCGGACACTTCACGATGCCTTTGAATTGGATAAACCGGTGGTCACGGAGGAAAAATGAAAATAACCAAACACCCAATCCCAAGCCCCAAATAAGCTCCAATGACCCAATCACCAAATATTCAGCCCTTCGTTTTGGATATTGGTTATTGGTAATTGAGATTTGGTTATTATAGGGCTTAACCCAAAAAAGGAATTTTTTTGAATAAGCAACGTTCAATTAAGATCTATGATACCACGCTGCGCGATGGTTCCCAAGCGGAGGACATCGCCTTCTCCGTTGAAGATAAGATTCGTATCGCTCAAAAATTGGATGAGTTAGGTTTTCATTATATCGAGGGCGGATGGCCTGGCTCCAACCCCAAGGACCTCCAGTTCTTTAAAGAGATTAGGTCCGTTCCATTTTCACAGGCAAAGATTGTAGCCTTTGGAAGCACCTGCAGGGCAGGGACTTCTCCTCGGGACGACCCCAACGTCCAAGCCCTCATTGAGGCAGGAACAGAGGGGGTAACCATCTTTGGTAAATCCTGGGATATGCATGCGACTGAGGCGCTAAATATCACCCTTGACCAGAATCTCGAGATCATCTTTCAATCGGTTCGATTTCTGAAAGAGCGGACAGGCGAGGTGATCTTTGATGCAGAGCACTTCTTCGATGGGTTTAAAAACAATTCAACCTACGCCTTAGCAACCTTAAGGGCAGCCCAGGACGCTCAGGCCGATTGGATCGTTCTGTGCGATACCAATGGAGGGTCCCTGCCCTATGAAATCCAATCGATCATTCAAGAAGTGAGGAAGCATATCCGTACTCCCCTGGGGATTCATATCCATAATGATACGGATATGGCGGTCGCCAATTCCATCCTTGCTGTAAGAGAAGGGATTGGTATGATCCAAGGCACGATCAATGGGTATGGCGAACGATGTGGAAATGCAAACCTCTGTTCCATTGTTCCCAATCTTAAATTGAAGATGGGAATAGATTGTATCACCGACTCGCAATTAAAAAAGATCACGGAGGTATCTCGTTTTGTTTCGGAGTTGGCCAACCTCCCCCACCATAAATACCTCCCCTATGTAGGGGAGAGCGCCTTTGCCCATAAAGGAGGGGTCCATGTCAGTGCTATCCGAAAAAAGGGAAGCACCTATGAACATATCGAACCCGAAAAGGTCGGGAATCGTCAGAGGGTTTTGATCTCTGACCTCTCCGGCGAGTCGAACATCCTTTACAAAGCGGTTGAGTTTGGCATTGACTTAGAGAGCCGTGATCCCAATGTCCGAAAGATCCTGGATCATCTGAAACAGTTGGAACACGAAGGATTTCAATTTGAAGGGGCTGAAGGGTCCTTTGAACTTCTCATGAAAAAGGCGTTGGGACAGCACAAAAAATTCTTTGAATTAATGGGATTTCGCGTCATCGTCGAGAAGAAGGAGGAAGGGGTCTCGCCTTATTCTGAAGCCACCATCATGGTTCGGGTTGGGGATCGGGTTGAACATACCGCTGCTGTAGGGAATGGTCCAGTCAACGCCTTGGACCATGCCATCCGGAAGGCCTTAGAAAAATTCTATCCTGAACTCAAGGAAGTTAAACTTCTGGATTATAAGGTCAGAATCCTCTCCAGCCAAGAAGGGACAGGAGCACGAACCAGGGTTCTCATTGAGTCCGGAGATGGAGAATTGACATGGGGAACCGTTGGGGTCTCCGAAAACATCATCGAGGCAAGTTGGCAAGCCCTTGTCGACTCCATTGACTATAAACTCCTTAAAGGAGAATGACCCTTTCGGATTTCGGAATGCCGAATTCGAAAATCAAAAAAAACCTTACTCGGTTCAAACCCATATTCAAAATCCCCAATCCCCAATTAAACTATTTTTCCTTCGCTTCGCAAGGTATCCTGTTTCTATTGGCCCTTTTTCTCGTTTCCCTCCTTTACTTCAAATTTTATTATCCATCTCCCCTGCCCCCCGAGGAGGAGTATAAAGAGATAGTGGTAGAGGTTTTGGGAGATGTCGAAAGGCCTGGAGTCCATATCTTTAAGCACCCGCCCACTCTAAGGGAGGCCATTGAAAAGGCTGGAGGGATAAAAAACCAAACCATTTTTGAAAAGGATTTATCTTTAGGGACCCTTGAAACAGGAACCCTCCTCATGGTTCAAAAGGTCTCTTCTCAGGAGACCAAGATTAAAATAGAAAGGATGGAGGCAAAAAAACTAATGGTCTTCTCCATCCCTCTTGATCTCAATCGGGTCTCTATTGAAGACCTCTATCTGATCCCTGGAATCGGGGAGTCTTTAGCTCAAGAGATCCTCACCTATAGGAGGAAAAGAGGACGGTTTCTCTCCGTTGAAGAACTAAAAAATGTAAAGGGAATCGGCGAGAAGAACTATCAATTTTTAAAAATTTATTTTACGGTGAGAGGTATACCCTGAATTCTTTTCTCGCCATTATCCAGGGTCTTAGAAGAAAGATATGAAAATAAAATCCTTCCCCTTAAAAAGATATGGAAATCTTTTGGGGGCAATGCTTCTACTCATCGGGTTATATTTTACAACTCTCTACCATTATCTCCTCTTTCATACCCTGGCTGAACTTTTCAGTATTGTCATTGCCTTTGGAATCTTTGTCGTTGCATGGAACTCCCGCCATTTTTATAAAAATAATTACCTCCTTTTTATTGGCGTTGCCTATCTATTCGTTGGGGCAATAGACCTTCTCCATACCCTCTCCTATCCAGGCATGGGTATATTCCAAGGCTACGGGACAAACCTGGCGACTCAGTTATGGATTTCTGCAAGATTCATGGAAAGTCTCTCCCTTCTGGCTGCCCCTTTTTTTATAAGAAAGAGGTTATGGATAGATTATGTAATATTGGCTTATATTGTTCTAACCACATTGATATTGATATCTATTTTTTATTGGGAGGTATTTCCCACCTGTTTTATCGAAGGAGCGGGATTAACTTCCTTCAAAAAGGTCAGCGAATATATCATATCCCTTATCCTTATCTTTTCGATTTTCCTTCTCTATAAAAATAAAAAAGAATTTGAAAGGAATGTCTTTACATGGGTTTCTGGATCGATTCTTCTTACAGTCGCATCTGAAATTTTCTTTACGTTCTACGTCCATGCATATGGACTTTCAAATCTGATTGGTCATTATTTAAAGGTCCTTTCCTTCTATTTCATTTATAAGGCACTCATAGAGACAGGCATTTCCAAACCCTTTCATCTCTTATTGAGGGATTTAAAACGGAATGAGGAAACATTGGAAATAATGGTCCAAAAGAGAACAGAAGAACTTTCAAGGGCCCTAAAGGAACTCGAAGAAGAATCGAGACTAATCCAGGCTAATAATGCCATTCTGAATCTTTTTACCCGAAAGGCCTCGAGAAAAGAGTTTCTTGATGATCTCATCAACTTGATTCAAGGATGGGTGAACTGTCGATGTGTGGGAATCAGGATATTAGATCAGCACAAATTCATTCCATACGAATCCTATAAAGGATTTAGTGAGGAGTTCTGGAAATCAGAAAGTCTTCTATGCCTTAATAGTGATCAGTGTGTCTGCACCCGAGTGGTCAGTGGGAATCTCGATCCCCACGAAATCCCCGCCTCTACACCGTATGGGTCCTTTTATAGTAATAATATTAAAAAATTTATAGACCACCTTTCCGAGAGGGAACGAGCGAGATATCGTGGAGTGTGCCCCCAAAAAGGATTTACCTCCTTCGCTATCATTCCAATCAAATACCATGATCAGGTCTTTGGGACCATTCATCTAACCGATGAACGAGAGGGGCTTATCCCTCTTAAAACCATTGAATTTTTAGAAGCCATTGCCCCCCTGGTGGGAGAAACCATCCATCGATTCAATCTGGAATCGGAGCTTCATCGAAATGATGAAATACAAAAGGCCATCAACTTTCTTCTTCGCCTTTCTCTGGAAGATATCCCTTTGAATGAGTTTCTTGAAGGAGCGCTTCGTATTTTAGTCACAAGCCCCTGGATCTCTAACGAAGCGAAGGGTTGCATCTTTCTGGTAGAGGGGGGTAAGGCTCTCGTCATGAAAGCCATTCATGGGCTTTCGGAATCCATTCAAAAAGGATGCTCACGTGTCCCTTTTGGCCTTTGTCTCTGCGGGAGGGCTGCATTGAGTAAAAAAATTCATTACACCGATTCTCTTGGAGACCTTCATGATATTCATGATGAAGAGATTCCCCGACATTCCCATTATCATGCTCCCATCTTATTTGGAGATCGGCTCCTCGGGATGATTACCCTTTATCTTAACGAGGGTGAAAGGCCAAGCCAAGAAAAAGAGTCTTTTTTAAATGCCATCGCCAGTACTCTTGCAACGATTATTTTGAGAAAAGAATGGGAAGAGGCTTTGAGGGAATCGGAAAACCGACTTCGTCATCTATCCTCCCAGCTTCTAACCGTTCAAGAGAATGAGCGAAGGGAGATCGCACGGGACCTCCATGACGGAGTGGGTCAGACCCTTACAGCCATTAAGTTTAAGATTGAAGACATCCTCCAGCAAAAGGATCAAACAGGTAAGAGATCAAAAGAAGAGTCTTTAAAATCCCTTATTCCTATAATTAAAGAAAGTATCGAAGAACTAAGAAGGATTCAGATGAATCTCCGTCCCTCGCTTCTGGATGACCTTGGGATTATTGCAACTCTGAAATGGTTCTCTCGAGAATTTGGGAAAATCTATTCCACCCTTCAAATTGTTCCCGATTTCCAGATAGAAGAGGAAGAAATCCCCTCACCCTTAAAAATTGTCCTTTACAGAATCACCCAAGAGGCCTTTAATAACATTGCCAAACATAGCCAGGCAGACCTCGTTCATCTATCCTTGAGAAAAGTTGAGTCAAGGATGGAACTCATCATTGAGGATAATGGCACCGGGTTTGATCCCAATTTATCGTTTTCTCCTGAACCCTGTGAAAAGGGCTTAGGGCTCAATAGTATGAGAGAAAGAACAGAACTGTCAGGCGGGACTTTTATTCTCGAGTCGGCCTTAAGAAAAGGAACCCTCATCAGGGCCATCTGGCCCATATAAATTTCTTCATTATTCCCTGGCAACCAAACCTTTTTCGATTGCAAAAGCCGTAAGGGCCTGTACATTATGAAGGTTCAACTTTTCCATCAGATTGGAACGATGCTTCTCTACGGTTTTGACGCTGATACAAAGTTCCTCGGCAATCTCTTTATTTTTATACCCTTCTGCAATCAATTTCAGAATCTCTCTCTCCCTTGAGGTAAGGGTTTCCCAGGACGTTTGGGATTTTAGTCTCTTCCTTCCCTCCAGATAACCTTCTAACACCTTCTCGGAAATCTCGGGACTGATGTAGTTCTTCCCTTTCAGAACGCTTTTAATAGCCATGAGGAGTTCTTCATGGGTTGCATCCTTCAGGACATATCCGTCAGCACCTGCCTTAAACGTGGCCAGAATATATTCTTCGCTCTTATGGACGGTGAGGACAAGGATCTTCACCTCCTTCGAGAGTCGCCTGATCTCTCTAATCGCCTCCATTCCATTCATCCGTGGCATAGAAAGATCTATCAGAATCAGATCGGGTTTTAATTTTTCCACACACCGAATCGCTTCCCTTCCATCCCCTGCCTCGCCAATCACCTCAAAATCCTGGCTGGATGAAAGGAGCGACTTTAACCCTTCCCGAAGGATAGTATGGTCTTCGGCTAAAACAATTTTTGATTTGGTATTCATGGTCCCCACCCTCTTTTTCTTCCTTTCCTCGATTGGCTTAACAGAAAGAGAAAAAAAACGTTTTTTGAATACAGGATTAAAGGGTTACAAATACAGGATACACCTTATTTATCATTTTTGAAATTAGAAGTAAAGTGAGGGATAGGTCTCTGTGCTATAGATGAGTCTTTAGGGAAGGCACAGAATCGTAAGGCTTTTGAAAAGAGGAAATGTTTCGAACACTCATTATCGAGGATAGCTATCTTTATCGCAAACTCCTAAAAGAAACCCTTCAAGCCAGATTTCCAAAGATGGTAATATCAGAAGCAAACGATGGGGAAGAAGCCTTAAGGGAGATTGAGATCGCCACTCCAAATCTTATACTGATGGACATTCGACTCCCTGGAGAGAGTGGCCTTGAACTTACCAGAATGATCAAAGATCGATATCCCGAAGTTTCCATTGTGATTCTCACAAGTTACGATCTACCCGAGTATCGAGAGGCAGCCTCCCGATACAAAGCCAACCATTTTCTCTCAAAAAGTTCAGCCACTAAGGAAGGGATTATTTCACTGGTCGAATCCATCCTATCAGAATATCACCAAAATAAGGAATGAAAGGTAAAATACAGGCTTCTGACATAAAAAATACTAGGATCACCGGATTCCCTCTTTCTACCCCCTTGGGTAATATAATATCAAAATTTTTATAAAATGAAATGTTAAGGGAGGTCATAAGATGGCAAAAACAATTATATGGGAGACAGATATGGATCGTGCTCTTAAACAGGCGAAGGCAGAAAATAAACCTATCCTACTCGATTTCTTTAACCCCGGTTGAATTGGTTGCCAACAAATGGATGCCGTGACGTATCCAGACGAAAGGGTGATTGATTTCTTTCAAACGAATATGATCCCGTTACGGATCGCTTTTGATTCTGAGCCTCTTGCAACTCAGTTTAATCTCAAATGGACCCCAACGCTTATTATCCTTGATACCCAGGGCAAGGAACACCAACGGATCGTTGGATTTCTTCCCCCGGAGGAATTGATCCCCTCACTCCTATTGGGGATCGCAAAGATCCATTTCAATCAAGAAAGGTTAGGTGAAGCGTTGGCCACGCTGGGAAAAATTATCTCGGACCATCCCAAAAGTGGCTCAGCCCCTGAGGCCATATACTTACGGGGTGTTTGTGCATTCAAAAATACTCATAACCCCAAACTTCTCAAAGAGGCTTATGAATCTCTTCAGACCCATTATCCCTCAAGTGAATGGACTCAACGGGCTTCCCCGTACCGTTTACTATGAGGTCTTATGATTGAATTTAAAGAGGAGGATAAGATGAAATGCTATCGTTGTAATGGGGCAATGGTTTATGAAAAGTTTTTTGGTTTACAGGAGGACTTTTGGGGATGGAGATGTATCTTTTGTGGTGAAATTATCGACCAGGTCATATTGGAAAATCGTTTAAATCGTAAGCATTTCTAATCCATCGACCTCATCCTTGATCCATTTGGGTATTCCCATCAATGGGGAGGTGGAGAAATAACCATGGGTTCTCTCAGGATTGGGAAGAAATGTCGGAGCATCATCACGGGAAAGACCTATCAGATAAAAATGATTAAAGATCAAATGGTGGTTCTTGAGTCAGAAAATGGGTTAAACCACGTCCTGACCAATAAAGAAAATCTCCATTTATTTTATACCGTGATCCCCAATGAAGAAGATCATCAATCCGATTTAGGAGGAAGTATTCTTCTTCCATACCATGATTGACGTTGAATCTTCAGAAGGAGGGAAAAGTTCAATTAACCCACGGGTTTTAAATCGAAGGAAGTTTCTGTGTTTATGCGGAGTGTGGATTTCCCCTTTTTCTTTCAAACCGAAAAAAATAATTTATATCCCTATTAGAAAGGAGCAAAAGATGTCTTATATAGCCAAGGATTTCGGCAGATTGATTGGAATGGAAGGATTTAGTGAAACGTTATTAAAAAACCATTTCACCCTCTATCAAGGATATGTAACCAACACAAACCGATTGATCGATACTCTTGATCAAATGGTTAAAGAGGGAAAAACCGGGGTCCCTGAATTTTCAGAGTTGAAGAGGAGGTTGGGGTGGGAGTTTAATGGGATGAGGCTTTACGAATATTATTTTGAAAATCTCGGTGGCCAAGGCGGCTTGGATAAGACGGGAAAGTTATTTAAAAAGATCACTGAGGAGTTTGGAAGTTATGATGTCTGGGAAAAAGAGTTTAAATCCGTTGGAGCGATGAGAGGCATTGGCTGGGCCATCCTTTATCAGGATAACCTGACCAAGAAACTGATTAACTTCTGGATCAATGAGCATGATGTGGGCCATCCTGCGGGATGTTTCCCTATACTCATTTTGGATGTCTTTGAGCACGCCTTTATGATCGACTATGGCCTTAAACGGGCGGATTATATCGAAGCATTTTTTAAGAATATCAATTGGAAAGAGGTTGAGAAAAGACTTAAATAAAATCCTGTGGGATCAATTCTATGCGAACTCTTGAAACCTTTCGCTCCAATGAAGAGTGGAATCTGAACTCAATGAATCCGGTTGAATGAATTGTCTTATCTTTTTTGAAGTTTGAGGAGAAAGGGAAATTAGAATTTATGGAGGAAAGCCATGCATGTCATGACCAGTGAGAATTTAAAATCAGCCTTTTCGGGAGAAAGTCAGGCCCATATGCGATATATCATCTTTGCAGACAAAGCAGAAGAAGAGGGGTTTAAAAATATAGCCCGACTTTTTCGAGCCATTGCTTTTGCCGAAAGGGTTCATGCATCCAATCATCTTAATGCCCTAAATGGCATTAACCTTACAGTGGATAATCTTAAGGTCGCCATTGAAGGAGAACGATTTGAGGTTAACGAGATGTACCCTGCTTATAAATCCGTAGCCGAACTTCAAGATGAAAAGAAGGCTATAAACTCTATGCACTATGCCCTTGAGGCAGAAAAGATTCATGAGGCTTTATATTCAGAGGCACGAGAAGCCGTAAAAGCAGGGAAGGATCTGGAGATTCGTGAAATTTATATCTGTCCCGTATGTGGACATACCGTTGTTGGTAAACCACCTGAGAGATGTCCAATTTGTGGAGTTTTAGGAGAGAAGTTTAGGAAATTTTAATCCTAAAATTAAAACTTTCTAAACTGTTAATTTTTAAAATACTTAAGTTGAGGGATCTTTCAGAGCTTAATTGAATGGTTATTGAATGTCATTTCGAGCGAAGCGAAAAATCTTGTCTTTAAGATTCCTCACATCCATTGGGATGTTCTGAATGACAAACTCTTTCGGGTATTTTCATAATAAAATTGTCCAATTTAATGAATATTTTTTACCAAATTTAAAGTATCTAAAGTAGAGTAAGGGCTTATCCCTTCCCGATACTCTTCAGAAAATGAGAACAAAAGGATGACATGTTTCCTTATTATTTCTTGCGTTTTAGTGGGCCGATTTTAATGTTCCTCATAGGGGTAAAAATCCTATCCGGTTATGCATTGACCGGGAAAATTGATTCTGAGATTCTTTCCAACTTCCATAGAGAAGACATTATTGACAAATTCCTTATCCCTCTATTCTTATTCCATGGGTTTTATGGTCTCAGGCTATTCTTAATTGAATTAGGGATAGATCAAGAAAGATTCCTTTTTTGGTTTTTTACTCTACTTAGCCTCATCGCCTATGGACTGATATCTTCCTTCCTTCTTTAATAGTTCAATATGGATATCATTGATCATGACTTTTTAGTGGTGGGGGGTGGCCTTGCAGGATTAAGGGCAGCCATGGAAATAAAAAAGGCTGGGTATGATGTAGCCATCCTTTCAAGGGTTCATCCTCTGAGATCACACTCAGGCGCAGCCCAGGGTGGGATAAATGCATCCCTTGGAAATGTCCCCACAGAGATTCGGGACTCTTGGGAAAATCACGCCTTGGACACGATTAGAGGCAGTGATTATTTAGCCGATCAGAATGCTGTGGAGATTTTATGTCAGGAGGCTATAGAAAAAGTCATAGAAATGGAACATTGGGGGGCTCTTTTTACAAGAACAGAGAACGGTAAAATTGCACAGAGGCCTTTTGGAGGTACAGGATTTCCAAGGACCTGTTTCATTTCGGACAGAACCGGGCATCATTTACTTAATACTCTTTTTGAACAGACCATTCGATTACGAATTCCTTTATATGATGAATGGATAGTTTTATCTCTAATGATTGATCAAGGAAGGTGCGTAGGGCTTCTTGCTTTTAATCTCTTTGAGGGGAAGATGGTTCCTTTTAGAGCATCTTCGGTTATCCTTGCAACAGGGGGGTATGGAAGGATTTATAAGAAATCAACCAATGCCCTAATCAATACTGGTTTTGGGTGTTATTTGGCATTTCAGGTAGGGGCTCCACTCAAAGACATGGAATTTGTTCAATTTCATCCAACCACTTTATTTGGAACCAATATTCTCATCAGTGAGGCAGCCAGGGGGGAAGGAGGGATTCTGATCAATGCAAGAGGGGAAAGGTTTATGGAGCGCTATGCACCAAAACTCTTGGAATTAGCGCCAAGGGATATTGTAGCAAGGGCTATCCAGATAGAGATTGATGAAGGGAGAGGTTTTGAGGAGGGGTATGTCCATCTTGACTTAAGACATCTGGGAGAAAAAACGATTAAAGAACGCCTCCCAGGGATAAGGGAAATAGCCATTCATTTTGCAGGGATTGATCCGATTGAACAACCCCTTCCAGTTCAACCTGCTCAACACTACTCAATGGGAGGAATCTCCACGGATCTGGAGTGTGAAACTTCTATCCCAGGACTTTTTGCCGCTGGGGAGTGTGCCTGTGTGTCCGTTCATGGAGCGAATCGTTTAGGGGGAAACTCCCTTCTCGAAACCATTGTATTTGGGGCACGTGCAGGTAAAAAGGCATGCCAAAGAATGGTGGAGAAAAAGGCTGATAGGGAGATTTTTAAAAGATCTCTTAAAGAATTTGAGGATAGACTAAAAATAATTATCGAAGGAAATAATAAAGAATCGTGCTCTAAAATTAGAGACGAACTAAGAGAGATGATGACCTCTTATGTTGGAATATTCCGGGAAGAAAAGAAATTGCTTTGGGCAAAGGAAAATATCGAGATTCTAAAAGAAAGATTTAGGTTAGTCCGACTCAGGCAAAAAACGCTTGCTTTCAATTTTGACCTTATCCAGTATTTTGACCTTGAGAGTATGTTAACCATAGCAGAAGTGATTGTTAAAGGGGCACTCGAAAGAAAAGAGAGCAGAGGATCTCACTATAGGCTTGATTATCCTTATAGAGATGATAAAAACTGGCTTAAGCACACATTGGCCTTTAAACATAGGGATCATATAAGATTGGAATACCAAGAGGTAATACTCACAAAATTTCCTCCCATTGAAAGGAGTTATTAACATTCTATGAAGGATAAACTTCTAACCTTCAGGATTAAACGATATAATAAAAATAAAACCCCTTCAGAATGGATTGAAACCTACCGGATCGAGAAAAAGAAAGGAATGAACCTTCTTGAAGCCTTATTACAGATAAGAGATGAACAGGATGGGTCTCTTGGATTCCGATACTCTTGTAGAGGAGCGGTTTGTGGCTCTTGCGGGATGGAAGTGAATGGGAAACCCCTTTTAGCTTGTAGAACCATCCTCGAAAAATTGGGAGAAGATTCTTTTTTTATTGAACCTCTCCACAATTTTCCCCTGGTCTATGATCTCATTATAGATATGACCCCCTTCTTTAAACACTATTCTTCCATAGAGCCATACTTTGATAATCCTGAGGGGACTCAACCTGTTTCTGAATTTCTTATGGATGAAGAGAAGAGAAAGGAAATCGATCCTTATATCCAATGCATTCATTGTGGACTATGTTATAGTACATGTCCTGCTTTTGGAAGAAATAGGGAGTTTTTAGGACCGGCCATCCTTGCCAAGGCTTATCGTTTCTACGCAGATCCGAGAAATGAGAGATTTAGGAAAGTTTTATATAAGGTAAATGGTCTTCATGGGGTTTGGGGTTGCGATACTGTTTATAAATGCGAAAGGGTTTGTCCCAAAGGGGTTTTACCCACACATGGAATCTTAAAATTAAGAAAAGGCATCTTAAACAATAAATTCATTCCAATAAAAGCCTTTTTTAAAAAATGTTCTGATAAGTTTTTAAGGAGGTCTAAATAAAATGGCTAAAAGAGAAACCTATAGAAAGGAAGAGGATGTTTTGGGCATGATACAAGTCCCTAAAGACGCTTATTATGGAGCCCAAACTCAGAGGGCCTTTTTAAATTTTCCTATAAGTGGATTAAAATTTGATAGGGAGTTTATTTTTGCTTTAGGATTGACAAAATATGCAGCCCTTAAGGCAAACTTCAATCTCGGTTTAATGGATAAAAAATTGGCGAGGGCCATTGAAAGGGCCTCCAAAGAGGTCATGGAGGGAAAATGGGATCACGAATTTGTGGTGGATATATTTCAAACTGGATCTGGAACTTCTACGAATATGAATGCTAATGAAGTCATTGCCAATCGTGCAAACGAGATTCTTGGGGGATCCAAAGGGAACTATAAACCTGTCCATCCTAATGACCACGTCAATAAAGGTCAATCGACCAACGATATCTTCCCGACCACTCTTCATATTGCATCGGTTCTCCTTATAAACCAAAAACTCATTCCTTCCTTAAAGGATCTTCATAAGGCATTACTTAAAAAGTCAAAGGAGTTTTGGCCGATCTATAAGGTAGGGAGAACTCATTTACAGGATGCAGTACCCATCCGGCTCGGCCAGGAGTTTAAGGGTTATGCCCGTCAGGTAGAATTAGGAATCGAGCGAATTCAAAAGTCTATAAAAAGTCTTTTGGAGCTCCCTATTGGAGGGACAGCGGTAGGGACAGGAATTAATACTCATCCCCATTTTGCGCAATTAGCGATTTCAGTCATTAACGAGAAGACAGGATTAAAATTCAGAGAGGCTTCAGATCATTTCGAGGCCCAAGGAGCAAGGGATGCATCAGTTGAAATGAGTGGTACACTAAAGACTGTGGCTGTAAGTCTCATGAAAATAGCAAATGATATCAGATGGCTTTCATCAGGTCCCCGATGTGGAATTGGAGAACTTAAGCTCCCAGAGGTTCAACTCGGATCCTCTATTATGCCAGGAAAGATTAATCCTGTGATACCAGAATCCCTCCTACAAGTTTGTGCCCAAGTGATTGGAAATGATTCAGCGATTACCTTTGGGGGTTTAGGGGGAAACTTTGAATTAAATGTGATGATGCCCCTAATTGCTTATAATTTAATCCAATCCATCAAAATCTTATCTAATGCTATCAGAAACTTTACAGAGAAATGTATTATGGGTTTAGAGGCTGATCGTAAAAGGTGTGAAGAAATGATTGAAAAAAGTCTATCTCTTTCTACCTTCCTGGCCCCTATCCTGGGCTATGATAAAACTTCGAAAATAACAAGAAAAGCCTATTATGAAAATAAAACGATTCGTGAGGTGTTAAAAGAAGAAGGAATTTTTGCAGAAGAGACAGACCCTCTTTGGTGGCAGAAGTTAAAAACTCTATCGTAAAAATGGGTTTAAAAAATTTAACCCCAGGTTTTTAAGCCTGGGGTTTCCTGTGAGTTTTATGAAACTTTTCCATATTTTTTATTAAGGCGTTAAGGTCGATATTTAGAGAAAACAAAATCCCTTTCTTTTTGGCTTAAATGGCAATTGTAACAACTGACCCCTCCATCCTTGACTAAAGAATTCTTTGTATCTTTTTCGAAGGCATTAAACCCCCAACCTCCAGTTTCCTTAAACTTTTTCAAATCTTTATACATCACGCCGATCAATTTTCTCTGCCCTTCTACATAGGTTCCATTTTCATCTTTAGCTTCGAGTAAATCGAACACAATAATTGTTCCATCAGGAAATGTCCCACCCTTCCTATATGCTTCCAGCCCTGTCTTATTTACATAGATATGATGGATCCCTCCAAAGGGATTAAAAAGAGGATGTTTCGCATCGTAAATTAACATTGACTTAACATGATGCCACCCTCTATAATATTGTGGGTATAGAGGTTTGTCTTCTCCGCTTCCAGTCACCGGGCCAAGAAAAAATAGGAGGGTTAAAAAAATTGAGATATAAAAATAAAGGAATCGTTCTTTCTTTATCATTGTCCACCTCCTGTTAGGGATTTTTTATCTTATTCTAAAAAAGGGAGGGGTTTAATTAAATAAGGGATAGACTGTACTTCTTCATCAAAACTACCTTATTTTTTTAATACCTATAAGGTAAATCCCTTTAAAAAGCTTATTATGCTCCATCCCTTCCTAAGGGCATATTTAACTTGGGGGATAACTAAAGAGGGGAAATTTCGATTCTAATTTTTGACTTAAGTCAAAGATTTTCAATTATTCCCATCATTAAAATTTAGGTCAAATAATATGAATAGACCTAAAGGAGGTTTCGGTTATGGAGAAAAAAACGGCAAGAAATCTTTTTATTTGGGGCACTCTGATCTGTACCATCGTATTTATATGGCTAACCATTGATACGCACTCAACCATTCCAAAACGAACAAATACTGATAAACTTACCGATGAAGTTATTCTGGGGAAAAGAGTTTGGCACAAATATAACTGCAATGATTGCCATACGATCCTTGGAATTGGTGGTTATTATGCTCCGGATATGACCAAGGTTTATTCCACCCGTGGAGAGGCATGGCTAAAGGCCTTCTTAAAGAATCCTCAAACTCCTGACCCTCAGAGAAGGAAAATGCCTAATCAAGGACTTTCGGGGGAAGAAATCAATCGGCTTGTTGCTTTTCTAAAATGGGTAGATGGAGTAGATACAAATGAATGGCCACCAAAACCTATAACAATGGCAAAGGTAACGAAAACTCCGATCGATGAGACCCTCCAGGTTTTAAAGGGAAAAAATCTTTACAATCAGCACCGATGTGACCTTTGCCATCAAATAGGGGGACAAGGTGGAATCATAGGTCCTGATCTCTCTAAGGTAGGAAGTAAACGAGAAAAAGAATGGCTCTTTACTCAGATAAAGGATCCAAAATCCCATAACCCAAATACCCAGATGCCAGCCTATCCGCAACTTTCTGAGGAAGAAATTCAAGCCATCGTTAGCTTTTTAGCTGGATTTAAATGATTTCAATTCTACTCTATTAATAAAAAATTGAATAAGGAGGAGGATATGACTTACGAATCTCAAAAAATTGCATTAAAATATTTTGTCATTTCAGCCATATTTTTTGGTCTTCAGGTTATTTTAGGTATTCTTCTAATCCTAAAATACATATGGCCTGATCCTTTAATCGGGATTCTACCATTCAATACCGCCCGTGCCATTCATACAAATCTTTTAGTGGTATGGATGATCTTTGGGTTCATGGGTGGAACTTATTATGTTGTCCCTGAAGAATCACAGACAGAAATTTATAGTAAAAAGCTTGCAAATCTTCAGTTCTGGCTCCTATTACTTGGAGGTCTTATCGCTGTAATTGGTTTTCTATTCGGTTGGACTGCAGGTAGACCCTTACTCGAATTACCTGTTGAACTGAAGTGGGCAATTGTGCTCGTTGCCCTGATCTTTATCTTCAATGTTTTTTTTACCATGATTAAAACTAAGAAATGGACAGCTATCCAGGGTCTTTTACTGGGCGGTATTGTGATGCTCGCTGTAATGTGGCTATTTGGGATACCTTTCTTTAAAAATCTTACAATTGACTATTACTACTGGTGGTGGGTCATCCATCTATGGGTTGAAGGCGCTTGGGAATTGATTGCAGCCTCTCTTATGGCTTTCATCCTTCTAAAAATAACAGGGGTTGACCGCCATATCATTGAGAAATGGCTCTATATAGAAGTTGCACTTGTCCTTTTCACAGGAATTATAGGGACAGGCCATCATTACTACTGGATTGGAACACCAGGTTACTGGTTATGGTGGGGTGGGATTTTCAGTGCCCTTGAACCTGTTCCAATACTCTTTATGGTCTTTGATACTTTAAACCACGTAAGACATGGAAAGATTGAGGTTACAAATCGTCTTGTTCTTTACTGGGCAGTGGGTTGTGCTATCTATCATTTTATTGGTGCAGGTGTTTGGGGAATAGCTCATACCCTGCCGGTTGTAAATCGCTGGACTCATGGGACTCAGGTTACAGCCTCTCATGGCCATATGGCATTCTTTGGTGCCTATGCTATGCTGATAATTACAATCATTTATTATGCTCTGCCAAAATTAAAAGGAGTTGAAAAACTAAGTCAAAGGAGTGGGCTGTGGGCTTTCTGGATTATGACAATATCCATGACTGTAATGGGGCTTGCCTTTGGAGCAGCAGGGATTATACAATCTTATATGCAGAGAGGATTGGGAATGGATTTTTTAACTGTTCAAGGTTTTATGAAGCCATGGTTTAAAGTGGTATTTTTTGGGGGATTGGGTTTTTTTATTGGTGTGTTAATTTACATTTTCGATGTATTAAAATTAGCAGCAACTCAAACTCTTAAGGTCGAGCAAACAGGGCTAAAATCTTGAGTTTAAAATTATGGATAAGAGATCTGTGATTGATGAAACAATAGAAATTATAAAAGAAAAATCTCCTCTTCCTCTTAAAGAGATAAGGGTTGAAGATCTTGTCATTGGGGTATTCTTTACAGGGGTAAAGCTTTCCTCCAGCCACGGAGGTTGTGCCTTTACCCCTGTAGGTGAGATTCCTGAGGCAGTCTGTTGCCCGACTTCGGCAGCAAGAATGCCTCAGGCAGGAGCACTTGAAGGGAGACCTGTTTCAGAAATTTTAAACTATGCACTCGATCGTAATGTTCTTAAGAGTGCAATTGGTGTTGCTACATTAAATGCGTTAACTCAATTAATAATCGATTCTGAGAAAGATGGGGATTATCAAATTGTCAAAAATGAAGACGGATTCGATCTTTTAAAGATTGAGCCCCATGAAACTGTCTCACTTGTTGGTGCTTTTGGCCCTTACATTCGAAGACTCAAAACCATGGGGAATTCATTCTTTATTATCGAAAAAAATCCACAAACACTTAGATCCGATGAAATCAGATATTTTAAACCTGAACCAGAAATGAGGAGTGCCATTGAGAAATCAAATGTCCTGATCATTACAGGGACGGCTATTGTCAATCACACAATTGATTCTATCATATCCTTAATCAACAATTATAAACGTACAGCTATTATAGGACCCACTGCAAGTATGATCCCTGATGCCTTCTTTAAAAGAGGCGTTAATATTATGGCAGGTGTAAGAATAACTAATTCAGATGAGATGATAAAAATCCTTAAACAGGGTGGTTCTGCTTACCATTTATTAAAAGAATGTTCCGAGAAGATTGCCTTTGTTAAAATTTAAGGATCTTCTCCAATTCAGTTGATAGAAAATATGGTTAAGTAGTGGACATCGGTATCTTTTCTGGTTAAATCCTTTTTCTCATTCAAAATAAAACCAGAGGAGGATAACCGATGCCCAAAATACAGGTTAAGCCATTGTTTAAGTTTTGTAAAGTAAAGCTTTTGGAACAATCCATAGATCTTGTAAAAAAGATAGTTCTGATAAAGATAGAACCAGACAAAAGACACGATCCTGTATGTCATAAGTGTGAGAAGAAGGTAAAGGAGGTTCATTCCTACAATCAGCGAACAATAAGAGATCTTGATCTTTTTGATGCCAAGACTTTTATTACCGTATCCTACCGGACCGTGAGATGTCCCTCCTGTGGAGATGTGGTGGAAAAGATGGAGATGGTGGATCTTTATCAAAGGGTCACTAAGAGACTGGCTCAATATATCCTTGAGCTTTGTAGGTTTATGACCATTAAAGAGGTGGCAAGGCATCTTGGGCTTGATTGGAAGACAATCAAGGAGATTCATAAGACCTTTCTTAAAGAGAGATTTTCCAGGGAAACTATGGGTCTCCCGAAGATTCTTGCAGTGGATGAGGTGTCTCTTAAGAAGAGGCATCATTACCTTACCGTGATCATGAACTGGGAGAATGGTAGAGTCTTGTGGATAGGGGAGGGGAGAAAGTATGAGACGCTTAAGGCATTCTTTGATTCTCTCCGCAAGGATCAAAGAGACTCTATAGAGGCTATAGCGATCGATATGTGGGATCCCTATATTAAAGCGATAAAGGAATGTTGTCCCAGGGCCTCTATCGTCTTTGACCAATTTCATGTCATTAAGGCCTTTGGAAAGGTGATTGATAAGGTTCGTAATGCCGAGTATCAAAAGGCGAATCGAGATGGTAAGGAGGTAATAAAGGGAAGCAAATATCTTCTGCTTAAAAATAAGGAGAATCTGCTCAAGGAAGAGAAGCCTAAACTTAAATCCTTGCTTGATGTCAATCAGGCTCTTACGACCGTTTATATCCTTAAGGATTATCTTAAGAAGCTTTGGGAGTATAAATATAGGAAGTGGGCTGAAAGTTTTCTTAACTATTGGTGTGAGATAGCAAGGGAGAGTAAAATAAGGCCTCTTGTGGACTTTGCAAAGACCTTGAGGCGATATGCTTATGGGATTATGAACCATTGCAAGTATCCGATTCATACGAGTCGAATGGAGGGAATCAATAATAAGATCAAAGTCATTAAACGGAAGGCTTATGGATTTCATGATATCGAATATTTCTCGTTAATCATTAAAAATGCCTTCTATTATAGCAACTAATTTGGAGATGAACCAAATTTAATAACCAAAGAATTATGCCTATTCATATCCTGATCTGCTTACATTCCATGATGCTCCAACAGTGATTGAGCAGAAACTTTTTGTCATGTTTCTTGAACATCGGATGAGGACATTTCAGGGGACATTCCATGCAAATCCGGATTATGCATTGTGGTATGGATGGAGCGAGATGCAGCGAAGCCTTACAGAGATTAAGGAGATGGCTCAAGACCTCCGAGAAAAACATCGCAAAAAATAATTATTCTCTTAGAGGTACCAAAAGTTTTCTTTTTGGTATAAAGAAGCCTTTTTGTCCCATAGATTTCTTATCCTCGGACCAACCGGATCCCTGATATAATGGCAAGAAGGCTTAAAATGAGTACAACCCAATGAAATAATGTTAATCTTTTAAAAGCCTTTTCAACAGGGGTATTCGGAGAGACAAGAGTTGCCATAAGGCGCTTTTCAGCACCAAAAAGAAGAGCAAAATATAATAGCCAGACAATAAACTTATAACCAAGAAGGAATGCCTCTTCATTGTTAAGACTGCCAAAACCACCCCTATTAAAAAATAAAATTATACCGGTTAAACCTACAATAATGACAAGAATCTTTGCAAGGAATTGAAATCTCTTTTCAAATCCCATAAAAAAACTAACTTTGGCCATAGAATCTTCCATTCGGCCTAAAACCGGGAAAACGATGGCTGTAACAAAAGACACTCCACCAATCCAGATAACTACAGAGAGCACATGAATATAGGTTAACCAAGACATACTCTTTTCCAATTAAAATTTCCTTAAAAAGATTGAAAATCTCGAAAATTACAATTAAAAACTCTTAAACCCACTCTTCTGAGAGAATCTCTCCCTTAATGCCCACCACAACGGACTTCAGTGGAACCTTTCTTTTTGAATTGGCTTGAGCCTCTTTCGCTAAATGTAAAAGTCCCATACAACATGGCACTTGCATGATTAAAACAGTCAATGTATTGATCTTTGCATCCTCAAACCAGGATTTAATCTTCTCAACATATTCCTCCTGTCCTTCATCCAGCTTTGGACAAGCAATGGCAATCGATTTACCTTTTAAATAATTACTATGGAAACCACCCAAAGCATATCCTACACAGTCAGCCGTTAATAAGACATCTGTCCCCTGATAATAAGAGGCTTGTGGAGAGATTAAATGAAGCTGGATTGGCCATTGCCTTAACTCAGATTTAATCTCTTGACCAACAGCCTCTTCTTTAACTTTTTCTTCCCTTAAATCCATTGTCCTTGAACTTGGGCAACCCTCAAATACTCTCATCTTTTACCTCCTTTTTGGGCTTGTTTTATAAAATTATTCAAAACAACCTAATTGGCATTGGCTGATCTTAATCTCCATCTCATTTAGGATTTTTGTAAGTTCTTTCTTCGGAATCCCAAAATCATCAGCAATGCGAAAACAAAGGGCACAAGGAATCCTTCCATCTTTGGCCTTCGCAAGAATCGTTTCTTCAAGTTTTTTACGCTCTTCCATGCTGATACTCCTATGGAATGCATTGGTACGAAGTCTTTTTAAAAGGGAATAAATGGCCTCAACACTGCTTTCTTACATCTCCCTTAAATCGCCTCCACTTTTTTTACCTCTGGAACGGCTTTTTTAATGGCTTGCTCAACCCCCCGAGTTAAAGTCATTTGAGACATAGGACATCCTCCACATGCTCCCTTTAATCGAACCCTCACAATCCCTTCAACTACATCGAGTAGCTCTACATCTCCGCCATCCATTTGGAGGGCGGGTCGAATACTCTCCAAGGCCTTTTCAATTCTCTCTCTCATATTCTCACCCCCTTTCAATTTTAAGATGACCCACTTTTCAATTATTTTCCTTGACTTAAGTCAAAATTCCTCCTTAACTCTTGATCAAATAGAAACCTAACATAGTTGCCACGAAAATGATTTTTACCCCTCACTCTCTCCCCGAAGGGGAGTAGATCAAGGTGAGCCGCCAAAGGCGAGCCTCGCCATGGGCGGGGGGATTTTCATGGCTCGCAGGTGACAAAACAGTTATGGGAAGTTACTTTACTTTGAAAATAACTTTTCCCCTCCCCTTTTGGTTTACCCTTAGCCTTGGGAAAATAAAAGAGCACTTCCTTAAATTCTTTTGGGGGAATGTCCCTCTTATTTTAAAGAGATTTTCAGAATTAAAAATTGACTTCTTCCCCTCAATAAATCTATAATTAACCGCATATTTTGGCCACTGTCTTTTTCTCTTCGAGAAAGAGATAAGGTTGGAATTTAAAAAGGAAATTTATGATGAGGAGGAAAAAGAGGATTGCTATTCTTTCAGGGGGTGGGGATTGCCCGGGTATCAATGCTGTCATAAGGGCTATAGCAAAGAAGGCTATCCTTGAGGCAAACATGGAGGTAATAGGGATTGAGGATGGCTATCACGGTGTGGTGGAGAATCGATATCGAATCCTTCACTATGAGGATGTTTCTGGAATCCTAACCCTCGGAGGAACAATCCTTGGAACATCAAAGATTGCAAATCCCTATCGATATCCAATCAAAGAAAAAGGGAAGTTAAGCTTTAAGAACCTTTCTAAGGAAGCCCTTAAACATCTAAGTTCGCTTGGCATAGAATCCCTCATTTGTATTGGTGGCGATGGAACCCTGGGCATCGCCTATCAACTTTTTAGGGACGGGGTCCCGGTCATCGGGGTTCCCAAAACGATCGACAATGACCTGAGAGGAACTGATATCACTTTTGGTTTTGACTCCGCCATATCCATCGCTACCGAAGGAATCGATAGAATCCATACGACTGCCCAGTCCCATCATCGCGTGATGATCATCGAGGTCATGGGCCATCGCTCAGGATGGTTAGCCCTCTACTCAGGGGTGGCAGGAGGAGGAGACATCATTCTTATCCCTGAAATTCCTTATGACATCACTGCGATTGCTGAAAAGGTAAAAGAGCGCAACAGAAAGGGAAAAAGATTTAGCATCGTCGTCGTGGCTGAAGGGGCAAGGCCTAAGGGGGGTGAGCCCGTGATTCAGAGAATCGTTAAAGAAAGCTCTGATCCCATCCGCCTCGGGGGAATAGGGTTTGTGTTAGGTGAGCAGATTGAAAGACAAACAGGGCTTGAAACAAGAACCGTTGTGATGGGACATCTTTTAAGAGGTGGCCCTCCCACTCCATTTGATAGAATCCTCGCTACGAGACTGGGTGCCAAGGCTCTGGATTTGGTCAAAGAGAAACGATTGGGTTATATGGCCGCAGTCAAAGGAGATTCCATCTCCGATATTCCATTAAAGGAGGTTGCCAGAGGAATAAAGAGGGTTCCACGCAATCATCCCTTAATTAAGGTAGCCCGCTCAGTAGGGACATCCTTTGGAATTTGAGAAACAGAAATGATCTGACTGAAAGGGTATCCATTAAAATGAAACCTCTTTTGAGTCTTCTAAGAACAAAAGGGTATGGATTTATATTAATTCCCTTTTTCTTAATTACCTTCTTATTTATCTCTGATCTCAAGGCAACTCCTGAATATGCAGAAAGAACAAATTTTGAATGTCTTAGATGTCATGAAGAGCCTATAGGAGGAAGACTGACAAAAGAAGGAGAGGACTTCAAGGAAGATCTTAAAACCAAAGGTCTCTACCGTCCTCTAAAGACATACCAAAAGATCATCCGCTTGATCATTGGTTACCTGCACCTTATTACTGCCATTGCCTGGTTTGGAACGATCCTCTATGTCCATATCCTCTTAAAACCTGCTTATGCGGCCAAAGGACTTCCAAAAGGAGAATTAATCCTGGGGTGGGTTGGAATAGTCATTCTATCCATCACAGGAATTCTTCTGACCATTTCCAAGATCCCAAACTGGGAGGCCTTTTTTACCACAAGGTTTGGCATTCTGTTAGGGATCAAAATCATTCTATTTACGATCATGGTGACCACAGCGGTGATCGTCACTTTCTTTATTGGCCCTAAACTTAAAAAGGGGAAGACGACCGCTCAACCTGAAACCAAATCGAAGTTGACCTTAATAGAACTTGCAAACTTTGATGGGAAAGAGGGAAAACCAGCCTATTTTGCCTATCAAGGGAAAATTTATGATGTGAGCCAAAGTAAATTTTGGGAAGGGGGCCGTCACATGGGGAAGCATCCAGCAGGCCAGGATCTAACAGACATGCTAAAAACTGCTCCTCATGGAGAGGAAAAGATATTTGAAATGGGCGTTGTGGCGGAACTCCTATTATCCACTCCTTCAAAAATGGTAAAATCCCCTACGGAAAAACTCTTCTACTTTATGGCCTATATGAATCTGATTTTTGTCTTTCTCATCACATTTATTATCGCCCTCTGGCGCTGGTAGGAGTTAAAAATCAATTCCTAATTTTCAATGAGCAATGATTCTCTTAGGATGGGAATCCCTGCCCTCTTAAGGTTTTCTTGAACAAAGGGATAGAGGATCAATTCTTCTTCTTCAAAATCTTCGAAGTCTGAATTGATCTCTCTTAGCCTTTGCCTTAAATTTTTAATTTCCTCTTGTGTGGAAAAATTGGTCATCACGGCAGGAAAACAGTCTACATTCTCTCTTAGAAGATTCTCAAGGGCCCTTAGTTGCAGGTAAAACCCCTCGGGATTCGCTCCGGTCAATCGGGCAAAATCTTCCGGACAGGCCCCTTTTAAACTAACCCTAACAAAAAGATTTGAAAACGGTGAGAGGTCTCTGGCATAAGAAGGATCGCCACCCATTAAGATTCCATTCGTTTCAAGAACAAACCGAAAGTCTTTGGGAATCAATTGAAGAAGTTTTAAGAGATGGGGACGGTGAAGGGTAGGCTCATTGCCACTGACTCGGACCTGAAAAAATCCTTTCTTTCTTGCAATGGAGAGGAGACGGTGAGCCACCTCCTCAGGAGAATAAAATCTTCCAATCTTTTCGGGTTGCGTGACGATGTGCCAGGACCAACAGAAAAGACACCTCAAACAACACCCCACGCAGTCCGCAGTAGCAATCCCTCCATAATAGGGGGCAGGTCTAAACCGGTAGTATCTCCGTTTCTCACCGGCACTGACAAGCTTCGTAACCTTCTCGGCTAATTCTAAAGAATCCAAATGGCGTTATCTTTTTTCCTTTAATTGCAAGGCTTCGGAGACCAACTGAATGACTTGATCGAACTCGAAGGGTTTACAGACAACCAGATCGATCCCATTCTCCCTCATCTTCTCCCGGTTCACCTCCGTTCCCCACCCTGTAATCATAGCCACCGGGACTTTTGGATCCATCCCCTTTAGGGTCTTCCCCACCTCCCAACCAGAAATCTTTGGCATCCCAAGATCAGTAAAAACGAGATCAAACTTTCCATTTTTAAACTGCTCAATTCCCTCTTCACCATTTGAAGCCACCACGACTTGATGACCTTTGGCCCTCAACATCTTTGTAAGAATCTCCCGAACTGACTCCTCATCATCGATCACCAGGATCCGAACAGAAGGTGCCTCTCGAGTGATCGGTTTGAGTTCTTTATCCTTCTTCTCCTCCTCATATCCAATGGGGAGATGAATGATGAAGGAGGTCCCCTTCCCCACCTCGCTTTCGATAAGGATCTCCCCTCCATGTCGTTTGACAATTCCAAATGAAACGCTCATTCCAAGACCAGAATTGGTCACCCCTTTGGTCGTGAAAAATGGGTCGAAAATTCTCTTTTTAACCTCATCGGTCATTCCAATCCCTGTATCCGTAATCCTCATCTCCACCCACTCATCCGTCTGGGGTTGAGTGGAAATGGTAATCTTTCCTCCATTGGGCATTGCATCCACTGCATTGAAAATCATATTGGTTAAAACCTCCCTTAATTCAGAAGGGTTTCCCATGATCAGGGGAATCTCCGATAACTGATGTACGAATTCTATTTGAATCCCTTTCTCCTGGGGCTGGTCTTTCCATCTGGGTTGGGTGATCGCGGTCACCTCTCTGATCAGGTCGTTGAGAGAAAGAAGGGTAAATGCTTTGTCCTTTCTCATTCCAGTAAATTCTTGAATCCTTCGAACGGTCTCTGCCCCATCTTTAGCAGAGCGTTCGATGGTCTTTAGGCGATTACGAATCTCATCTGGCCCGAGGTGGTCTAATTGATAAAGGAGGAGTTGAATGTTCCCAAGGATGACCGCTAAAACATTATTGAAATCATGAGCCACTCCACTGGCCATCTCGCCCATAGCCCTTAACTTTTCAGCCTGAATGATTTGATCCTGAGCCTGTTTCAATTCTTGAAGGGTCTGCTTGAGTTCGGAGAAGAGTTGGGCATTCTCAATCGAAATGCTCATCTGGCTGGCAAAGGAGGAGAGGACTTTCAGATCCTCTTGGTCGAATCCCCCTGGTTCATCCTTCTCAATATTTAATACCCCAATGACCTCCTCTCTGACCTTGAGAGGAAAGGCAGCTTCCGATTGGACTTTGGGAGAAAGCTTGATGTAATGGATATCCTTTGATACGTCAGGCGCATAATAGGGTTCCCCATTCTTTGCCACTTGACCCACAATACCATCCACTCCAACCTTGAAACGAACGTTCTTCACCTCTTCAGGGTCTCTTCCAATAACCTGTCGGATATAGAGTTCATTTCGTTCCTTGTCTAAAAGGAGAATGGAGCAAATGGCATATCCCCATCGTTCTTTGAGAAGTTCCAAGGCTTTTCTAAGCAGTTCATCGAGGTCAAGGGTAGAGGAAAGAGTTTGTCCAACCTCGTGGAGGATCGTCAATTGCTTAATCTTTATCAAGGACTCTTCATAGAGTTTCGCATTTCCGATGGCGATGGCGGCCTGATTGGCAAAGTTGAAGAGAAGGTCGATCTCATTTTGTTGAAAATGTTTATCCGGATGGGTCGTTCCAACCGCCATTCCGCCGATGACCATTTCTCTAACGATCAAAGGAACGCCAACAACCTCTTTAAAATGATAGGAGTCTAACTCTTTCCACCGATTGGCATGATGCTCATAATCGGCATAGAGGATTGGGATCTTTCTTCTCAAAACATCCCCGATGACCCCTTGGACGGACGGAGTGATCTCTGTTCCTATCAGAGATTCTGGCAATCCGTGGACAATGGAAATGGCGTAATTCTGTCTCTGTTCATTCCAGAGGGCAATATCTCCCCCATCCGCCCCTAAGAGGTTCACTGCGCTCTCCATGATTTTCTGTAAGATGGCTTTTAATTCGAGGCGGGAGGCAATCTCCTGGCTGATGGAATAGAGGGTCATCTGTTCTTTCAATCGCTTGACGTTTTCTGTATAGAGGGAAGCCCTCTCCATCGCGCCACTGATAATTTGAGCAATGGAATGATAAAGATTCCTTTCGAAAGGAGTATAGTGGTAAAATTCCTTTTTAGCGATGTTTAAGGTCCCATAGATTTTGTCTCTTGATTTTAATGGAATGACCGCAAGGGATTTCAACCCCTCTTCAATGGCTAAGGGAATGGCTTCGGGATAAGACGAATAGTCTTCAATGAACAGGGGTTCACCTGACTGGGCTACCTTACCTGTAACTCCCTGACCCAATTTAAGTCGCGTCATTGCTTTTGAGAAGGCTTTGGAAAATCCACGATGGGCTACATAGATCAGTTCCTGACTCCTATCGTCCAAAAGGTAAATACCGACAGATTTGACATCGATCATCTCCATCATCTTATCCAGACTCTTGTTTAAAATTTCATCAAGGTCAATGGATTGGTTAACGGTCTGGCTGATGGCGTTAAGAATCGAAAGTTCCTGATTCAGCCTGATAATTTCTTCCTCTCCCTTTTGTCTTTTCCCCCTCATCTTCTACTCCACCAGAATCAACCCATAGATGTTTTGTATGTCCCCCTGACTTCTCACCACTTCAATGGGAAATCCACTCTGCCTGGCTGTGGTAAAGACATCGATCCCACAGGCCTCCATAGCGGGTCTCGCCCTGTGTCCATGCTTACAAGAACTTTGGGTATCACACTCTTTACAAAGCCTGCACGGACCCGAACCCATACTCCAGGCCTTAAAATATCCATCCAGAAAAACCTCTAACTCAAGATCGACGACCATTCCATTGAAATTTTTTGTTATCTCTCTTCTTTTTTCAGCATTCTTGATCTGTTGATGAAGAAGGATGGCCTTCCGATAGGAATCGAGTATTTTCCGAGTCACCTCTGGAGTGGGAGAGAAGGGAGGGCAGCAGAGGGTCCTCCCAAACCCTGGACAGCCAAACTGACATTTGACTCTCACCCATTCGGCGGTAACCACAGAATGCGGATCAATCACCTTTGCGCCCTTAAGTCCCTTTTCCAATGCCTCCTCGCAATAGATCTCAAGTGGCTTCATCCTTCCTCCTTATTTACATCGATCTAAGGGCTTTTTTCCATCTATAAAATGGTTCTTATTTCGTTCTGTTCAGTTCCCGTATCTCTCGTTGAACCTCCTCCCTCTCTGGACATCCCCTCTCCAGCCACTCCAATGCGGTTCGAAAATGAAGAAGGGCATTCTTTCTGTCCCCTTTTAATTTAAATTGCTTTCCATAATAAAAGTGCGACATTCCCTTCTGACCCATCCTTCCATAGACCGATCCGATGTTGAGGTAGACATCAACAAAATCGGCCATCTCCTTCTGGACCTCAAGAAAAAGGGAGAGGGCTTTGGCCAACTCCATCTTTTCCTGATAACATCTTCCAAGATAATAGAGGGTTAAAAAGTCAGGGTCTGAGGAAAACGAACGACCTGCCTCAAGCATCTCGATCGCCTGGTCTATCTTTCCAGAAAGGAAATAAACGATTCCAAGTTCCCGAAGGACATCTGGATCTTGGGGATTTAAGGATCTTGCCTCTTGAAACGACTCCATCGATTTGTCCAACCTTCCCATTTTCCGAAAAGCAAGCCCTAATCCATAATATCCTTCTAAGGTCTTAGGATGGTTATCAATCATGGATTGAAAATGGGTCACCGCTACATTCGGTTCTCTTTCCTCTACAAAGGCCTTGGTTTTAATCTTTTTAAAATTGGGAATCTCTTTAAATGGACCCATTGGCCTTTGTCCAGACGATAAAAGGTTCTCCAATAGGGAGATCCGATTTTCGGTAGTAGGATGGGTTGAAAGATAGGCCGGGATTTTGGGCCCTGAGGTTAAACTGATTTTATAGATTTTATTTAAGAAACTGATTAACCCATTTGGGTCATAGCCTGCTCGGATTATATAGGTTAGGCTGTTATGGTCTGCATCGACCTCCATCTCTCGGGTATACTTCAGCGTGAGGGCTTGTCCTGCGGCCAATGCGGTCAGCGTGACTGCCTCAGAAGTCTTTCCCCCACCCCCTGCAAGAATGCCTGCAACGATTGCAGCAAGAGTTGCAAGGTTTAATCGTTTCGATCTTTCAATCAACTCGGCAACATGCCTCCCCTGCACATGGGAGATCTCATGGCTGAGTACCCCTGCGACTTCATGTTCGTTTTCTGCCAGAACAATTAGTCCAGTCGTGAGAAAGACATGTCCCCCTGGGATGGCATAAGCGTTGGGATCAGTTGAATTGACCAAGTAAAATTTGTATTCGAAAGGGGAAGCCCCTACCTGGGCAACGAGGGAATAGCCCACCTTGTTGATAAAGGCTTGAAGGGTAGGGTCCTTTACCATCACCACCTTCCCTTCCATTTCAAGAAGAATTTTCTTGCCTAAATTTTTTTCCTCCTCTGGAGTCATAATCGCCCGGGCTTCCTCCCATAAAGACCCCATAAGAAGGAGAATAACGATAATAAAAATTAAGTACTTTTTTCTTAAATTCATTCCGAGGCCCAAATTGACTATATCTTAACACGTTCACTCAATCTCTACAACAAAGATAAGGAGTAACATGGTCACAAGTGGGCAGATAAAAAAAGCCCTATATATCCTCCCATTTTGGGTGGGGTTTGGATGGTGGGAGTAAGAGGATATATAGGGCAAAAAAACCTTACGACTTGGCCTCTGGCTCTATGCCAATGCCTAATGCTCCAGGCAGGGATGGTGGATGTAGAAACCACCAATCTTATCGATCTTCCATTTCAACCACTCATAACTTCTCTTTAGAAACCTTCCCTCTTCAGATCGAACCTTCTTCTTTCCCTTCTCTTTTGGATAAGGCCCATACCGATCGCACCCTTTTCTAAACATACTCCTTCACCCCCCTTGGTCATTTTTTATTTCCCTTTCCAATTTTTCATTGATTCATTGAAATCCCTGACCGAATCAAAAAGGCTTCGAAATGAAAAGGCTCTCTCCTGTCTTCTTTGTGGATAAGGTATCACTTTTACCTTACGTTCAATGACCCCCACTTCAGGTTCTTTCAAGCCCCCTTTCTCTTTGGCTTTTATTCTCTCCAGTTCTAACCCATGTTCTTCCTTCATTTCGTGCTCGGTCAAATACCCTGTAATCCAGGCCCAGTTCATAGGATAGACATCTGGGTTAAAGACCACAGAATAGAAATGCCAGACTATGATCGTCAGGGTAGCTAAAATGGCCTCATAAAAATGGATGGTCCGTGCCAGATTGAATGTCCATTGGGGGAAATATTTAAGCCACTCCACCTCAAACCAGAGGATGAAGCCTGTCACCGTCATGACCAGTGTCCCCCAGATCAAGCCAAAATATTCTAATTTCTCACGAAAATTGAATCGGGGCATTTTAATCTCTTTTGGAGGACGATTGATGAAGAGGTTATTCTTCAATGTCTCCAAGAGGTCTTTGGCATCTTTCAGCCCTGGAATCATATCCCGGATGATGCCCCTGCCTCTTTTCGTAAAAATACAATAGAGGATATGGTAACCCCCCAGAAAGACTATGGCCACCCCACAGAGACGATGGAGGAAGCCTCGCAGGGTCATTCCTGCAGGGACTTCTGTGATTGGAGAAACCCAGAAGGCTGTTGGAAAGCTCAAAGCAAACCCTGTGATGACAAGGAGCGTAAAATTGATGGCAAGGTTTAGATGTTGAATTCTCTCGTTGAGAGTCATCCTGAGATATTTTTTTGCCATATCCACCTACTCCTTCGCTCTTCGATCTATGGTCTTTCTTAGCCAATCGGTAAAATTGAAGAAGGTCAGTCCCCCAATCACAAGGACAATCAGAACAATATAAGCCACCTTCACCCACCCCACAATCTTATCCCCAATTTCGTCCCCAGCAATAGAGGCAACCACATGGATCTTTCCCTTGGCGAAGTTCTCTGAAGCACCTGGATGACAATTGCCACAGGTCTTCTGGAGATTGTCTTTGTGGACCATGGATTGGGGATCTGACGGGGGCCTAATATCATGGACCCCATGACAACTGGCACAGTTTGCAGAATAGGTATCTCCTCCTCGATAAGAAAGACCATGAAAACTATCATAATAGGATTTTACAGGGAGGGTAGTGAGCCTATACTCCTTTGAAATCCGTTCTGCTGCATGACACTGTGGACAGGTGGTCAGGGCAATCCTTTTCACATTGGTTGGAGAGTCTGGATCCACCTTTGCCTTGATTCCGTGAATCCCATGACAGGTGGTGCAGGTAGGGGAATCTGTCCTCCCTCTGGCCGAGAGGACTCCATGGATACTTTCAACAAACTGTTTGGTGATCTCTGGATGGCACCCTCCGCAGGTATGGGGAATGTTTGAACGAAATATTGAGGACTTCGGATCAATCAGCGACCTCAGATTATGGCTTCCATGGCAACTGGTACAGGTCACTTCGCCTGTCTTGGCATGAACGCTCTGTTTAAACTGTTCGCCTGGAATGGCAGCACCCAAGGCATGGGCTTTGACAAATTCGATATCGGAATGACAACGATCACAAGTCTTTTCAATGTTGGAGACATGGGTCATTGACTTTGGGTTCTTACTGGGAAGGATGTTATGCTTTCCATGACAATCATAACATTGGGCTGCCCTCTCGGTTCCCTTCATGATTAACTTAGAGTGAAGACCCTGGAGGTACTCTTTCTCTGCCTTCTCGTGGCAAACCCCACAATGAACCGTCTTATCCTCTTTCCTCTTAACGCCCTCAGCATGGGTATCATCCTTGATCCGAGTATGGCAATCAGAGCAAGAGAGCTTCCCATGAACAGAGTTCTTAAATCCAGCCTCTGAAACATAGAGGGAAAGGTTCCTCCCCCCCGTATCTTGCTTTTTAAGCGACTCATCCCTGTGACAACTAAAACAGAGAGAATGATCACACCAAGCAACTCCTGTCATCCACCCCAAAATGATGAGGGTGGAAAGACCCCCCCAGAGGAACTTCCAAGACTTGCTTCCTTTTCCTCTCCATTTCATGCCGGAACCCTCCCTGGAATGAGAAAAGGAACTATCCCTTCTTTCAGGCTCTCCCTCTCTATCTTTTCAAAGGCACACTCAACTGCTGATTTTATCTCCTCCAGATCAACCGGTTTCATCGCTTGGTAAAAGATCCCAGCCCCCCTGAGACGTTTAGCCAGCCCGAGGGAGGGTTCTGAGGAAATAACAATGATTTGAATCTTTTCATTTATCTTTTTGAAAAGGGGGACTAAATCGCAAGCCCTTACCCCCTCGATCTCATCATCGAGGAGAATGACCTGAATTTTACTATTTCGGACTTTCCGTATCAAGTCACTCACCACTTTCCCCGTCTCAATTCGATATCCCATTCCATGGAAGAAAGTTGAAAGTGACTTAATCCACAAATCATCTTGAAGGGCAATCAGGATCGTTTTGGATTTCATGTCCGTATTCCTTTTTTTCTGAAACTTCCTGTTCCCATCCTATGTGGCAGGGATGGAAACCTCTCCCCCTCTTAAAGTGGAGACTGTTCTTCCAAGGAGAGAAACCAAAAGAATTCCTGCAGGAATAAGTTGGGCCAAAACCACAACGATCCCACAGGTCATAAAAAACCAGACCCCTAAAAGTCCCAACCCTTTTACCCCGCCTAAATAGGCAATTCCAAGAGAAGCAATGGCTATAAATAGAATTAAGGTTAAACTTAGGATCACTAAAATCTTCTTCATTTTTGGATTCATCCGACCCTCTCTGAAGTTAGTTTTCTTCTAAACCTATCTCTATAATTTTAAAATTTCTTATCTTTTTACAGGGGCTGGTTCATAACCAGGAATTTCAACCTTTTCCTTCTCTTCAGCCGGCAGTTTTTCTGTAACTCTCTTCCGTTTTGAGATTATGCCAGTAGTGGTTCCGACAAACGTAAAAAAGAGAATAATCGCAGGGATTAATTGGAGCAAAATTATAATGGCCCCAATGATAATAAATATCCAAAGGGCAACACCCGCATCTTTAAGACTAATTGACCTTGCAAAAGCAGGTCTTGACATAAAGATAATCAACGCAAATGTAATAAGAGAGAACAGGTAATTTTTTATTTTTACCATATCCAATCCCCCTTTTTTATTGGTTCATAATAAATTTTGCATAACTTGTGCCATTTTTAACAAAAAATTAAATGAAATGTAACTAATTAAAAATATAGCATTTTTTAATATTTAAAAATTTTAAAAAAATAAAAAGTGTATATATTAAATATACAACTTTTGAGAAATTCTTCTTCAAAATTTTTTTAACTTATTGATTTTTAATTAGAATAAAATTTTTATACAAATAGTTTTATCAAAAGCCCAATGTTCTAGCCAGTATGGAAAAAGCAATGATAGGGATTAACCAGCAGAAAAAAGCTATAATAAAACATAAACTTACATCGTCCGTCTCAATCTTCTTTATCTCCCCATAACGGACAATAAGGAGGTATCCGAGGGCAGCGATTCCCACTACAACAATTGACCAACCCACAATCAACCACTTGAAAAAGTCCGACAAAAATCACCTCAAAAAGGGGACAGGCTACTTTTTTTAGTATAAAAACGGATTGAAAATAAAAAAGTAGCCTGTCCCCTTTTATTCTTTTGCACGAAGTCCATATTTTCTCATTAATGCCTGGAAATTTGGCCGTAGCATCCCAACCTCTTCGGATGCCTTTGTTACATTCCAATTGTTTCGTTCTAATGCACTGAGGATAAAAGCCTTTTCAATTTCTTCAACTGCCTTTTCCCTTATATGTTTCTTAATCTCCTTTAATTCCTCACTGGTAGTCGGGATTAAAATTTTCGACTCCGTTTTCTCATTCTGAGTTTGTAAAATGAGATGTTCTGGACGAACCATCTCCTCATCGATCATGACCACGGTTCGACCAATCACATTCTCTAACTCCCTCACGTTACCTGGCCATGAATATCTCATGAGTTTTTCCATCGCTTCAGAAGTGAAACCCTTGATGGATTTGCCCATCTCTTCCGAAAATTTCTTGAGGAAATGGACTGCCAGCAAGGGGATATCCTCCTGTCTTTCTTTTAAAGGAGGAAGGTAAATGGGAACAAAATTTAATCGATAATAAAGGTCTTCCCGAAACGTCCCCTCTTTAATCATCTTTTCCAAATCCTTATTGGTTGCGGATATGAGTCGGATGTCCACTTTCTTTGCTTTTGTTCCACCCACTGGAGTGAATTCTTTCTCCTGAAGTACTCTTAGGAGTTTCGCCTGAATAGCCAGGCTGATATTTCCCACTTCATCCAAGAAAACGGTTCCTCCATCCGCCACCTCAAAAAGCCCTGGTTTGGTGGTAACCGCCCCTGTAAAAGAGCCTCTTACATGGCCGAATAATTCACTCTCCAAAAGGTTTTCAGCCAATACAGCACAGTCCACTGGGACAAAAGGTTTATTTCTCCTGGGGCTATTAAAATGAATTGCCCTGGCAATGAGTTCCTTTCCCGTTCCGCTTTGGCCATAAATCAGGACTGTGCTATCCGTGGGGGCCACCTTTACAATAATTCGGTAGATGTCCTGCATCTTCTTGCTTTTGCCAACAATGTTATGAAAACCATACTTTTCCTGCAATTCCTGCCTTAGATAGATGTTTTCGAGAAGAAGTGTTTTCTGATCAAGCGCCTTCTTGACAACGATTGAAACCTCATCGGGGGTAAAGGGTTTTGGGATATAATCAAAGGCTCCAAGTTTCATTGACTCAACAGCGGTCTCAACCGTTGCAAACCCCGTAATCATGATGACGATTGTATCTGGATAATCTTTCCGGATGGTTTTTAAAACCTCCATCCCATCGATTCCAGGCATCTTGAGGTCGGTCAGGACAATATCATAGGGACTCTCCTTCATCTTGCGAAAGGCTTCCTCCCCGCTCAAAGCCGTTTCAACCTCATAGCCTTCTTCTTCGAGGATTCGCTTGCAACTCTCGCCAACGATTTCCTCATCGTCTACCACCAATATCCTTGGCGCTACCACTCTTCATCCTCCTCCCTCTTTGTCCAACCTATCAGGGTCGATGTGTTTTTGAGATTCACCCCTTCCCTTTTTTAATCCTATCATAAAAAAAAGAGGCCTTTCAATCCACCTTTTCAACAGGTTTGGGTTTCCTTAAGATTGAAATGACAATGGCAGACATCAATGCGCTCAACGCCCCAAACCCGTAGGACCATCTGAAGGTCTGGGTAAGATCCGAGAGATACCCTCCCAAGATGGGCCCCAACATGGCTCCAACTCCATAAAATATGGTAAAGAGGCCGATTACTGTTCCCGCAACTTCTTTTTCAAAATAGTCCCTTGCACAGGCCGCATACAATGGAAATATTGGTCCATAAAAAAATCCAAAACACCCAATCCCCAACCTCAATAATCCAATATCCGCCTTAGCAAAGATGATTAAAAAAATGCTCGCCATCAAACATAAATGGGTGATGATTAAGGTCTTGACTCTTCCCAGATAATCAGAAAGGGTTGTCAGAATTAACCCTCCTATGATGCTTGTTAAAGCCATAATCGTTATAAAATTTGAGGCAGTGGGATAAGGGACCTTCAATTCCATCACTCCATAGGTGACGATGAAATCCGAGACAATATAGACTCCAATAGAAATCAAAAAATAAGAGAGGCCGATGAGCCAGAACGGAGGCCTTCGGAGAATGTCTATGGTGGAAACCGATTTTCCATGGGTTGAAGAAGCAACATCCACCTTGGAAGTTTCTCCCCAGGGAAGAAGACCTATCTTTTCGGGATCATCTCTGAGAAGGAAAAAGTTAATTCCAATTAACAAGACCCCTGCTACGCCTAAGAGGTACCATCCCCATCTCCAATTATAATTCTTTACGATGATAGGAAGGACGATCCCCATTAATCCAAAACCCAGCGCATAACTGGGCGAAAGAATCCCTAAGGCCAACCCCCTCTTTTTAGTTCCGAACCATTTTTGAATCAGTGCTGTAACAGGGGTCCAAATGGCTGCAGCCCCTATTCCAACCACCGCATGAAAAAGGATGCCTGTAAGGAGGTTTGAGGAGAAACCCATTAAAATGGTCCCACCTCCTAAAAAGAGGCAGAAGACACTAATTACAAACCTCCCACCCAGTCGATCCATCAACCAACCCATGAGGGGAGAAAACAGAATGTAGGTCAAAAAATAGGCTGCTCGAATCATCCCCGCCTGAGCCATATGGAGATGAAGGTCCTTGACCATCTCAGGAAGGAGGATGGAATATGCTCCGATACGGATACTGTAATTGAAAAAAAGAGTAATAAAACAGGAACCTAATACGACCCACGCCCAATGAATTTTAAATAGAGAATTTCCTGCCATTTTATGAGTTTTTTCAATCTTCACTGCTCCAGCCTTTTACTTTGTCCGATGAATTGCAGTGACCGAAACTATCTTCTCCAACTCTTTTAGACCTGAAATGATAAATTCCCCTTTCTGCTTTTCAGATCGATCCAGATAGAATGCATGAATCCCAATAGAGCGTGGGACGATGTAATCAAACTCATAATGGTCTCCTACATGGATCATCTCCCCTGGGGCTACCCCCATGATTTCACAAATTTTATGATAAAAATCGACCGTCTTTTTTATCTGACCAAAATCGGAGGTGGCTGAAAAGATTCGATCAAAATATCTTCCAATGCCTGTTGCCTCAAGTTCAATATCGATGAACTCTCTTCCCGCATTGGATGTAATAATTAATGAACTTCTATCCTTCAGCCGATCCAAAATATGGTTCACATCTGAATAGACCCTTATCTTATCAACATAGTGCTCCATTAAGGCCTTCCAGTTTGGATCCAGTCCAAAAAAGTTTAACCAATATTTGATATCATACCACTCGATCGAGCCCTCTCCAACTCTTCGGTATTCCTCCTCAACAAGGGCCTTTGCCTCCTCGAATTCAATTTCCTTCTTCTTCGCATAGAGTGTGGGAATGCCATGGCTCCATACCCAGTCTGTAAATTCTGGGTCAATAAGCGTCCCATCCATATCAAAAGAGATGATCTTGGGCATTTCACTCCTTACCTTATATTATATCCTTTCTATCACCACGTCCTCTGCGTTCTGAACTTCTTTTTCAAGGTCAACCACAACAATCGTGCGGATGGGCAGATAGGCATAGGAGGTGAAAATGGTGATACACCTCTTTTTAAACATCATCAAAGGGGCATGGGGTTGATGGGAACGAATTAAAACCTTCTTTTGATACCTCTCCATCAATCGATCAAAATAGGAAGAGCCCAATTGGGGTCTCCCCCAGAAATTTCCCATCACCCCGCTTTCCCTTTCTATAAAATCTCCCCAGACGATCCGATCCCACTGCTCATCTCCCAACCCAATTCCATTCACCGCTTCAATCGTTTCAAACTCAGGCAATCCCCCATGAAGGGCTAAAATTCCATTCTCCGCTGAGGCACAAAGCGGAAGCATAGAAAAAATCCTTCCATACTCCTTCCTCTTCTCCAGGGAAAGAGATTCCCAAAAGTTGGCAGGGTAAAGTTCTTTTACCATAAACCCTTCATGGTTCCCCGCGAGGAGAAAAATTTGCTCTGGGTGCTCAATCTTCATCTGAAGGAGGTAGTTGATATTCTCTTCTGACTCCTCTCCCCTGTCCACATAATCTCCCAAAAAAACAATTCGATAAGGACTCTTTAGATATTTGTAGATAACCTTCTGAGAGGCATCCAGATCCCCATGGGTATCTCCCACAAACACAACCTTTCCCTCTGGGGGGAGATGGATCAATCTCGATTCTTTTTCAAATATCTGGCTTGCTTTACTGACAAGTTCTTCAAAGTCCATTGTCATCGTTCATCGTTCATCCGGGATTACTTTCACGTAAACTTTTCGACTCCTCGGTCCATCAAATTCACAAAAGAAGATTCCCTGCCAAGTTCCAAGACTCAATCTTCCAGATTCGACAATGACATTCAGAGTGCATCCTACCAAACTGGACTTAATATGCGCAGGAGAGTTTCCTTCTCGATGGAGATATTGATCCTTAAAGGGAACGATCTTATTCAACTCCATGATCACATCTTGGATCACGCTTGGATCCGCATTCTCATTAATCGTGACCCCAGCAGTGGTATGAGGGACAAAGATAATACAAATTCCATCCTTCATACCGCTTTTTCTTACCGCCTCTTGAACCAATTGAGTGATCTCTACGAATTCTACCTGCCTTGAAGTCTTGATCGAAAAAACCTGAACCATTCTTCACTCCTTAATAATAAGGTTAATCCTATTGGACCATTCAATTTCATACCACATCCCACAAAGAATCTCAATCACCCACAAATAAAACCCGGTTCTTTGGCATTCCAATAACCTCTATGCTAAAATTCTTTATTACGATTTACACTCACAGGCACGAATAACGAAAGACGAAAACCGTGCCTATAAAAGGAAGGAGGTTTCTATGTTTGAATTTACTGAAGAATATGAACCTCTATTGAGAGAGGTGAGAGAGGTGGTTGAACAGGGAGTGAGACCCCGGGCCAAGGAGATTGAGGAGAGCGATGAGTTTCCTTTCGATATGGCCAACCTTTTCTTCGATAAAGGTTATCTTCAAATTTTAATCCCAAGAAAGTGCGGAGGGAGGGGAGGGGATATCACGTCTTTCTGTATCATATCAGAAGAGATCGCAAAGGTCTCAGCCTCTCTGTCCCTCTTAGTGATCGTTCAAAGCGTTGGAACCCTTCCTCTTCTCTATGCAGGGGGAGAGGAAGGCCTAAAAATCTGTGCTCAAATCCCAAAAGATCGTCTGATCATGGCCTTCTGTTTAACCGAACCCGGAGCAGGATCTGACGTGGGTTCGATGAGAATGATGGCAACAAAAGTTAGAGGGCAATATATCCTTGATGGGAAAAAGAGTTTTGTGACCAATGGTGGTGTGGCTGATAAATATATCGTCTTTGCCAAAACCGATCCTCATCGAGGAAGGAGAGGGATCTCTGCCTTTTTAGTTGATAAAGGGATAGGAGGGATCTCGTTTAGTACCAAAGATGATAAGATTGGGATGAGAGGCATTCCTTCTTGCACCATCACTTTTAAAAAGGCCCTCATCCCCCAAGAAAACTTATTGGGAGAAGAAGGAGAAGGCTTTAAGATTGCCATGGAGACCCTGAACCGATCCCGACCTGCCATTGGTGCTCAGGCCCTTGGGATTGCCGAGAGTGCCATGGAGATTGCAACCCTCTTTGCCATGAGAAGGCGTCAATTCGGTAAACCCATTGCAAAATTGGAGGGGATGCAATTTATGTTAGCAGAGATGGCTACAATGATCGAATCTGCCAAGGCTTTGGTCTATAAGGCAGCCTGGCACCTGGATAAGGGACTTAAACATGCAACCAAATATTCGGCCATGAGCAAATTCTTCGCTTCGGATGTGGCCATGAAGATTACAACCGATGCCGTCCAGATCCTTGGAGGCTATGGATGTCTGAAGGGGGGAAATCTTGAGAGGGCGATGAGGGATGCCAAGATTACACAGATTTATGAAGGGACGAACCAGATTCAACGGTTTGTGGTGGCTGAACAACTAATCAAAGAATTTCTGGAAAAATATGGAATGTTAAAGGATTGGGCTGAATTTCTCTGATCCCAATCAGTTAATGTCGTCTATTTTTTAATAAATATTTGCATCCTTCCCATCGTTTGATATACTGGTACGAAGAGATACTCTATGAAATCAATCTTAATCATCGAAGACGAAAAGGATATTGTAGATCTGATCACCTACCATCTCCAACAGTCCGGTTATGCTGTTCTTAAGGCACTGGATGGCATTTCTGGACTGGAGCAAGCGAAGAAGAAGATGCCTGAGCTCATTATCTTAGATTTGATGCTTCCTGAAATGGATGGAAAGGATGTGTGCAGAGCATTGAAATCGAACCCAACGACTCAATCCATTCCCGTCCTCATCCTGACCGCTAAGGCAGAAGAGATGGATCGGGTAGTCGGTTTTGAGTTGGGAGCGGATGACTATGTCACCAAACCCTTCAGCCCAAGGGAGTTAGTTTTAAGGGTGAAGGCCATCCTCCGAAGAAAGGAGACTGCTCAAGAGTCTGAAAAGGTCTTACAGATAGGCCCTCTTCTTATTGATACGGAACGACATCACGTCTCTATCCAAGGGAAACCCATTCGATTGACCGCCACGGAGTTCAGACTCCTCTTTGAACTTGCCTCCAAGCGTGGAAGGGTTCTGACAAGAGAGATTCTGTTGGATAAGGTGTGGGGTTATACGTATGAGGGTTATGCACGAACGGTCGACACCCATATCCGGCGACTGAGGGAAAAACTGGGCCCCGTAGGGGATTATATCGAAACCCTTCGAGGGGTGGGATACCGTTTCCGCGAAGAAAAATGAAAATCCAGTATCCATGGAAGTGGATGTCATATTTTATTGGACTTCTCCTATTATTTTTACTCATCCAGAGAATGGGGCAAATCTTTTTTAAATTCTCCTTTCTTCTTTCTTCCTTGATAGGGCTCTCCATCATCATTCCTTTAGCCTATTTATTAGTCCGCTCGATCACCCGACCCATTTCTCATCTAACCCAAAAGGCAACCCAATGGGTTTCAGACCATTTAGCCACCCCAAATAGGATTGGGCCTACGGATGAACTCCAAAAACTCTCAAGGGCCTTCGATGAAATTGAAATTCAATTCAGGACCAAGATGGATGAGATCTCCAAAGAAAGGGATTCCCTTCGGACGATTCTGAGGGGGATGTCAGAAGGCGTTCTGTTCGTTGATGAGAAAGGAAGGATTCTTGTGGCAAACGATGCGCTTCGGCAGTTTTTATCCCTTCCCCCCACAGTGGCAAAACGCACACCCTTAGAAATCATTCGGAATGCAGAATTAGAAGAGGCCATCCAAAAAGTCCTTCGTGAAGGGAAAACCATCTCGTTTGAATTAAGTCTCCCTTCCCCATTGGGAAAAACTTTTGAAGTCAATGTAGTAGGAATTGTTCCCTCCAAAGACGAAATGGGGGCTGAAGGAGAAGGGGTCCGGGGTGCCATTGCTGTGTTTCATGATAAGACCCGACTGAAGGAGTTAGAGAAGATTCGCCAGGATTTTGTCGCCAACGTCTCGCACGAATTAAGAACTCCACTGACGACCATCAAAGGCTATGTCGAGACCCTTTTGGAAGGGGCCCTGAAAGAAGAGGTCGCCTTCCAGTTTATTCAGGTTATTAAAAGACACACAGACCGCTTAACCAAGATCGTTGAAGACCTCCTCACCCTCTCAAAGATTGAATCAAAAGAATTCCAATTAAAACGAGAAGAGATTTCTGCAGCCCGTTTAATGGAAGAAGTCATCCATCTGGTCAAAGGAGAAGCGGAGAGGAAGAATATACGGCTTTCATTAAGCGAAGTTCATCCTAACCTCTTCTTATTAGGGGATCCTTACTATCTGGAACAGATTCTTATCAATCTTCTGGATAATGCGATTAAGTATACCCCTGAAGGAGGAGAGATTATCCTTTCTGTTAAAGAAAGACCTCCGGATGAAGTTGAACTATCTGTAAAAGACAATGGGATTGGAATTCCTGAGGAGGATCTTCCAAGGATCTTTGAGCGGTTTTACCGGGTGGATAAAGGAAGGTCCCAGGAATTAGGCGGGACAGGACTTGGGCTTTCGATTGTCAAACATCTGGCCCATGCCCATGGAGGAAAAGTTTGGGCAGAGAGTCAGTTGGGAAAAGGATCAACCTTCTATTTAACCTTGCCGGCCTATCCGAAATGACCAGGGCTATGTCCATTCCCTTGGCTATGGAGATTTATTCTTCTATCCTCTCAATATTCCACTATTTTGAGAACCTTAGAGGTCTTTAAAAATATCATCGGTTCGACTCAAATCGGACTCCGAGATGTGGATGACAAAGATGGATTCTTTAGCCTCTTCCATGGCCGAACCATAAATATAGTCAATGTTGATATGGGCCTCACCAAATCTCTTTGCCACCTTCCCAAGCATTCCTGGTCGATTCACCAGTTTGAAGACTAAGACCCAATCTTTCTCCAAGAGGTGATTGGCCTGACGTAAAACCTTCTCTGCTTCAAAAGGGTTATCCACCAGGAGACGAATCAAAGAATAATCAGAAGAATCTTTCAAGATGCCCCGATAACTTTCTGCCAGGGCAATCCTTCTTCCGGTCTTCTCCCTCATCTGATAGAGTTCTTTGACCGAGTCCTTTGCATTTTGAATGCTCATGGCGAGGATGTTGATATTGGCGGCCTTCAAAATATCACATAGTTTTGCCAGTTCCCCAGGGGCATTGGTCAGAATGACTGAAAGTTGAATCTTTTTCTCCATTTCTTTTCCTCCTCCCTTTTCACATCCCTACGAAACCAAGATAACAGATCACCCCTATCAGGTCAAGAGGAAAGGGGTTCAAAAAAGTTTAACCAAAATATCTTTTTTTTGAAACATTCCTGTAACAAAACCATCCTAAAATTAGGATTAAAAATCAAAAGGAGGAAAGGATATGGAAATAAGGTTAATGCGAAAATGGGTTCAGAAATTCATTCCACCCCTATTGATTCTCATCATTGTTTTGGCTCATCTAACCTCCCCCAATTCTGTGAGGTCACAGGAAAAGATTATTAAGATTGACGGATCGAGTACAGTTTATCCTATTACTGAAGCGATTGCTGAGGAATTTCAGAAGGCCAAAAGGGGGACGGTCAAAGTAACGGTAGGGATCTCAGGGACAGGCGGAGGCTTTAAGAAGTTCTGTCGGGGAGAGACTGACATCTCCGATGCATCCCGACCCATTGTTAAAAAGGAGATGGATGCTTGCAAAGGGGCTGGAATTGAATATATTGAACTTCCTGTTGCCTATGATGGGATTGCCGTTATGGTCAACCCTAAAAACACTTGGGTGACTTCCATGACACCTGCCGATCTCAAGAAGATATGGGAACCCGCCGCTGAACGAAAAATATTAAAATGGAATCAGGTGAATCCCGCATGGCCAGATACACCATTAAAACTCTTTGGTCCAGGGGTTGATTCTGGGACCTTCGATTACTTTACGGAGGCCATTATCAGAAAGGCGAGATCAAGTCGGGGAGATTTTACAGCGAGTGAAGATGACAACGTACTCGTTCAAGGAATTGCCACAGATAGAGGCGCCCTCGGTTTTTTTGGTTATGCCTATTATGCAGAGAACAAGGAAAAGTTGAAGATCGTTCCAATCGATGGGGGGAAAGGTCCTATTGTCCCTTCAGAGAGGACCATCATGGATGGGACCTATCAGCCTCTTTCAAGACCGATCTTCATCTATGTCAGCAAAAAATCTGCCGAGAGGCCTGAAGTGAGAGAGTTTGTAGAGTTCTACCTCAAACATGCCTCTCAGTTGGTCAAACAGGTCAAGTATGTCCCTCTTCCTGATCGAGCGTATAAGCTTGCTGAAGAAAGGTTTGTTAAAAAAGTGGCTGGAACAGTCTTCGGTGGGGAGCAAAAGATTGGGATGAGAATTGAAGATCTTCTGAAATTGGAAGAATAGAAATAACACAAATCTTAAGAATGAAACTGACAGGGCAATGTGAAAAGAAAACGAATTACAAAAACCAAAGAGAGGGCGATTGAAGGGGTTCTTCTGGCAACCGCCCTCTCTTCTATCTTTATCACCTTAAGTATCGTTTTTATACTATTCGTTGAGGCCTTAGGGTTCTTTAAAGACGTATCCATTAAAGAATTTCTAACAGGAACTCAATGGACTCCTCTTTTTGCTCAGCCCAAGTTTGGTATCCTTCCCCTAATCAGTGGAACCCTTCTGGTTACTGGGATTGCTGTGCTGGTATCCCTGCCAGTTGGATTGATTGTGGCGGTCTATCTCAGTGAATACGCACCCTTTAAAGTGAGAGAGGTTGCCAAACCGATTCTGGAAATCTTGGCGGCTGTCCCCACTGTGGTCTATGGTTATTTTGCTCTTCTCTTTTTCACCCCTATTCTCCAGAAATTGATTCCAAATCTTTCAGGATTTAATGCTTTAAGCCCTGGCATGATTATGGGCATCATGATCATTCCCTATATAAGTTCAGTGAGTGAGGATTCGATGAAAGCGGTCCCGATGCATATCCGGGAAGGTTCTTATGCCATGGGGGCAACCAAATTCCAAACCGCGTTTAAGGTCATCATCCCCTCGGCTTTTTCGGGTATTGCTGCGGCCTTCGTCATCGGGATCAGTCGGGCCATTGGTGAGACCATGGTGGTGGCAATTGCAGCAGGGATGATGCCCGCTCTCACCCTGAATCCCTTGGAACCCATCCAGACCCTAACTGCCTATATTGTTGGGGTGAGCCTTGGAGATGTTCCTCATGGAACCCTTGAGTATAAGACTGTCTTTGCTGCAGGAATCACCCTGTTTTTAATGACCCTTACGTTAAACATTCTGGGATTCTGGTTCAGAAAAAGAATCCGGGAGGTTTATTAAAAGTGATTTCCGAAGACCAAACCCTCCTTCAAATCCGAAGAAATATCGCTCTTAATAAATTGAGGGATCACCTCTTCTCGATCATTGGCCTTCTGGCAACCCTGATCGGCTTCGTCCTTCTCTTTACACTGATCATCGATCTTTTCATCGATGGTTTTCCAAGGTTGAGCTGGCAATTTCTGACTTCCTACCCCTCTCGCTTTCCAGAGAAGGCTGGCATCCTTTCCGCCTGGGTTGGAACAACCTTAGTGATGATCGTAACTGCAGCCACCGCCATTCCTTTGGGGATTGGTGCAGGAATCTACTTAGAAGAATATGGGAGAAAAAATTGGTTAACCCATTTAATCGAAATCAATATGAACAATCTTGCAGGAGTTCCATCGATCATCTATGGCCTCTTGGCATTGGGTCTCTTTGTCTATTTTTTTAAATTCGGGGAGAGCATCCTCACCGGCGGTCTCACCCTTGGCCTCTTAATTCTCCCGATGGTCGTGATCGCCACCAGAGAATCTATTCGTGCCATTCCCAATTCCATCCGGGAAGCCTCCTATGCCTTGGGAGCCACGAAATGGCAAACCGTCAAAGACCATATCTTGCCCTATTCATTTGGAGGAATTCTGACCGGTATCATTATAGGACTCTCCAGGGCCATTGGAGAGACTGCACCCATCATCACCGTGGGTGCCTTAACCTTTATTGCCTTTCTACCCTCCCCTCCTTTGACGGCCACCTTTCCTTTTCTTTCTTTCAAGTGGCTTTTGGACCCTTTTACGGTAATGCCCATCCAGATGTTTAACTGGGTTTCACGTCCTCAAAAAGAATTCCACTTAAATGCAGCAGCCGCCGGGATCATTCTTCTCCTGATGACCTTGATGATGAACGGGTTTGCTATCTACTTAAGATACCGTTTCAGAAAGAGGATAAAATGGTAAGAATGAGGTTTGGAGGGGTGAAATATGATTCCTGAAAAACTAAAGGCTGAGGTCAAGGGCCTTAATTTTTATTATGATTCCAACCAGGCCCTAAAGAATATCGATCTCCCCATTGCCGAAAGGAGGATTACCGCATTGATTGGGCCATCGGGTTGCGGGAAGACTACCTACCTCCGTTGTTTTAACCGCATGCACGACCTCTATCCCAACAATCGTTATGAAGGCGAAATCCTTCTCTTCCCCGATGGGTTAAATATTATTGATCCAAAGGTTGATCCGATTGAAGTTCGCATGCGGATCAGTATGGTATTTCAAAAACCAAACCCCTTCCCCAAGACGCTCTTTGAAAACGTGGCCTACGGTCTGAGGGTCAGGGGGGAGAAGAAAAAAAGCCTTATCGAAGAAAAAGTAGTTAAAGCCTTAAAACAGGCTGCACTTTGGGAAGAAGTTAAAGATAGGATCCATGATCTTGCCTTTAACCTTTCGGGGGGGCAGCAACAACGCCTCTGTATTGCCAGGGCCCTGGCCACAGAGCCCGAAATCCTCTTATTCGATGAACCCACATCCGCCCTTGACCCAACTGCCACATCAAAAATTGAAGAACTTATCATCCAACTTAAAAAAGAGGTAACCATTATTATTGTCACCCACAATATGCAACAGGCGGCAAGGGTCTCTGACTACACCGCTTTTATGTATTTGGGAGAAATCATTGAATTTGATAAAACGGAGAAAGTCTTTACCAATCCCTCCAAAAAATTGACCGAAGATTATATCACAGGACGCTTTGGGTAAAGTCATCCCGTTTCTTATAAATTGACTTGATCAAGGGATCATAATTTGTTAATTTCAGAATCGGATAAAAAACCCAGACATACGAAAATTCTCCTATGCCAGAATTTGCCCCCATCCCCAAGATGGAAATCAAAGACCTAAATTTCTATTACGGCAATTTTCAGGCCCTAAAACATATTAATATCATTATCCGATCCAATCAGATTACTGCTCTCATCGGACCCTCTGGGTGCGGAAAGTCGACTTTCCTTCGTACTCTCAACCGACTCAATGAACTCATCCCCCATACCCGAACAGAAGGGTTGGTGACCCTGGATGGAGAGGATATCTATCATTCAGAGATGGATGTGGTCTCCCTCAGGCAGAGGGTGGGAATGGTCTTTCAGAGGCCCAATCCCTTTCCCAAAAGCATTTTTGACAATGTGGCCTTTGGGCCAAGGGTATTGGGAGTCCGTTCAAAAGGAAAAATCGAAGAGATCGTTGAGAAAAGCCTCAAGGCCTCTGCGCTCTGGTCCGAAGTATCGGACCGCCTCCATCGCAATGCCTTAGAACTTACCCTTGGACAACAGCAGAGGCTTTGTATTGCGAGAGTCCTTGCGGTTGAGCCTGAGGTCGTCTTGATGGATGAACCCTGCTCTGCCCTCGATCCAATGGCCACGCTTAAGATTGAAGAGTTGATGCAGGACTTAAAAAAGAATTATACCATTGTGATCGTCACCCATAATATGCAGCAGGCCGCTCGAACCTCAGATTGGACAGGGTTTTTTCTTCTTGGAGAGATGCTGGAATATGGACCGACTAAAGAGATTTTCACCCGTCCAAAAGATAAACGAACTGAAAATTATGTGACGGGCAGATATGGATAAAAAATTCAAAATTCAAAATATTTTAATTTGGTTTTTATTTTTTTTATTAATCACCAGTTGTCAGAGGCAAAAGGCAGGGATCACCATAGCAGGTTCTACATCGGTCGAACCCTTTGCTGAATTGCTGGCTGAAGAATATATGATCCGTCATCCAAAATCCTATATCTATGTTCAAGGAGGGGGCTCCACAGCAGGGATCGAGGCGGTCCGAACGAATGCGGCCCACATTGGGATGTCCTCTCGCTCTTTAACACCAGAAGAAAAAGACCTCTATGCGGTAACGATTGCAAAAGACGCGATTGCGATCATCGTTCATCCCAAAAATCCTGTTCAAGACTTGTCTTTAATTCAGATCAGAAAGATTTTCAGTGGGAAGATAAAAAATTGGAGTGAAGTGGGCGGTCCTTCTCGACCCATCATTCTGGTTACCCGGGAAGAAGGGTCTGGTACGAGAGAGGCATTTCAGAAGATGGTTATGGGAAACGAACAAATTAGCCTTGAATCTCTGGTTCAAGATTCTAATGGGGCAATCCGGCAGGTGGTATCCAGTGATCCGTATGCAATTGGATATATTTCTTTGGGTCTGGTCAATGAAAAAGTAAAGGCCTTAAGGATTTCTGGCATTGAACCCAATTTAAAAAATATTGTTCATGGCCAATATCGATTGATCCGTCCTTTCCTCTTCGTTTTCAATGGAAGCCCAAAAGGCGAGGCCAGTGCCTTTTTGGAGTTTGTCTTAAGTGAAGAGGCTCAGCATCTGCTTGCAAAGGAAGGGTTAATCACCATTCGGCCTTAACTTTCGGGGAACAAAGTGGAAATTAAGGAAAAGGTGGTTGAAAAAACTCTCTTCATCATCGCTCTCTCATCGATTGCGATTCTCGCTCTCATCGCCTTCTTCATCTTCGAGCAAGGGGTTCCTCTGATCTGGAAGGTGGGGCTTCGATCGTTTATCCTTGGAGACAGATGGGTTCCCAGTCAAGGCTCCTATGGAATCCTTTCAATGATTGTGGGGTCTTTCTGGGTCACCTTTGGGGCCTTACTGTTGGGTATTCCGCTTGGATTGGCCTGCGCTATCTTTTTATGTGAATGGGTCCCACCTACTGCAGGGATGGTTCTAAGACCCACCATTCAACTCCTGGCGGCCATCCCATCCGTCATCTATGGGTTTTGGGGGCTGGTCGTTCTTGTTCCCATTGTTCGAACTCATCTGGGGGGACCGGGACTGAGCATCCTCTCTGGTTCTGTTGTTCTTGGCTTTATGATCCTCCCCACCATCATCAGCATTTCAGAGGACTCTTTAAGGGCCCTGCCTCCTTCCTATAAAGCAGGAGCCCTTGCCCTGGGAGCAACTCATTGGCAGACCATCTGGCGGGTTTTGATCCCTGCGGCAAGGTCAGGAATTGTGGCAAGTATCATCCTTGGGATGGGGCGAGCCATTGGTGAGACCATGGCCATGATTATGATATTGGGAAATGCAGTGAAGATTCCTACTTCCTTTCTCGATTCGGCAAGGACATTGACCACTAATATTGGAATTGAAATGGGCTATTCTACGGGTGATCATCGACAGGCACTCTTTGCTACAGGAGTGATTCTCTTTTTCATCATTATGATCCTTAATTCCTTGGCCATCACCCTATCGCGAAGGAGGGTCCGTTGAGGTCCAATCAAACCCGGTACCTAACCCAGAGCATTGCAAAATGTCTCATCTGGTCGGCCGCCTTTTTAACCATCGCCGTCATGGCCTTGATCCTTTTTCAAATCTTATACGAAGGGATTCCTGTTCTGAACCTCCAATTCTTTCTTGATTCGCCCAAAAGCATGGGAAGGGAAGGAGGAATCTCTTCTACCATCATCGGTACATTGGCACTGACCGCACTTGCTCTGCTGGTGGCGACTCCACTGGGCGTTGGAACAGCCGTCTTCCTCAGAGAGTATACGAAGGAAAGTCGAATCAGCCGGATGATCCGTTTTGGAACTGACTGTTTAGCAGGGGTTCCTTCCATTATCTTCGGGCTGTTCGGTTTTGTCTTTTTTGTCATTTACCTCAACATGGGATGGTCCATTCTTTCTGGCGGGTTGACCTTGGCTGCAATGATCCTTCCCACCATTATCTGTACTGCTGAAGAGGCTATTAAAACCATTCCCCATACTTACCGAGAGGTGAGTTACTCACTTGGGGGAACGAAGTGGCAGACCGTCATCTATGCAATCATTCCAAATGCCCTCCCCGGGATTATCACTGGAATCATATTAGGGATTGGCCGAAGTATCGGGGAGACCGCAGCCATTATCCTCACTGCAGGTTCTTCATTGGTCATGCCCACCTCTCTCTTCTCTCCCATACGGACCATGGCCGTCCACTTTTATATTCTTGCCCGGGAAGGAATCTCTATGGAGATGGCTTATGGAACAGGGGCTGTCCTCATCCTCCTTGTTCTATGGATCAATACGTTCGCTAATCTGTTATTGAATCGATATATTCGGAGAAGGGTTTGAGAGAAACGATGTCTGAGGGAGACAAAATCGTCATCAAAAATTTCAGCGCTTATTATGACACCACCCAGGTCCTTAAAGAGATCAACCTCATCGTCAGGCCTAAGGAAATCTATGCCATTTTTGGACCCGCACGAAGCGGAAAGACCACCCTCCTCAAAAGCATTAATCGCTTAACAGACCTCATCCCGGGTGCCACCCACTCTGGAACCATTTATTTAGATGGATTAGACCTATACGACCCTAAACAGAACGTGACTCAATTAAGAAGAAGGGTGGGAATGGTTTTTGATCTTCCGACCCCCCTCCCAATGTCAGTCTTTGATAATATTTCGTATGGTCCCAGATTGAACGGCATTACCCAAAAAAAACGTCTAAATGAGATTGTAGAAAAAGCACTTCGCTCCGCTGCCCTCTGGGAGGAGGTCAAGGATCGTCTCCACGATTCTGCCCTCAGACTCTCTGGTGGACAACAACAACGCCTCTGTATCGCAAGGGTCCTTGCATTAGAGCCTGAAGTATTGATGCTCGATGAACCCTGTTCAGGATTGGACCCTATCTCCACCGCGAGTATCGAAGAGACGCTTCTCCAACTTAAAGAAGAGTTAACGATCCTTCTGGTTCCCCACAATGTTCAACAAGCCTCACGGGTGGCAGACCGGACTGCGTTCTTCCTAAATGGGGAATTAATCGAAGAAGGCTCTGCCTATCAAATTTTTACAAGTCCAAAAGATAAAAGGACAGAGGATTACATCACCGGTCGCTTTGGTTAATAATGCCCCCAACCTTCTCCTCTCTTCTTGGGCGAGAGGTGGCGGTAGGGGAGGAAGGAGAGAATGATGATTACCGAAACTCATTTTCAGAAGGAATTGGAGGAGTTGAAGGAGAACCTCCTCAAGATGGCAGTCATGGTGGAAGAGGCCATCCGCGATTCAGTCCGTGCCTTGGTGAAGAGAGACGACGATCTGGCCAAAAAAGTCTTTGAGGGAGAGGATCGGATTAACAAAATGGAGATCACCATTGATGATATGTGTCTGAAACTACTTGCCCTACGACAACCTATGGCAGCGGATCTAAGATTTATCACCTCTGCGATGAAGATTATCACTGATCTGGAGAGGATGGGGGATCAGGCTGTCAATATTGCGGAGCGGGCTATTTCATTAAATCAGGAACCTCAACTCAAACCCTATATTGACATCCCCCGTATGGCTGAGATTGCCCAATCGATGGTCAAGGACGTTCTGGATGCCTTTGTGAATCGTGATTCAAAATTGGCTCGGTCTGTATGCGAAAGGGATGATATTGTGGATGGTTTGAATGATCAGGTCGTTCGGGAGTTAATTACCTATATGATTACAGACCCAAAAACGATCACAAGGGCAGTCCATCTGATGATTGTATCCCGTTGTCTTGAACGGATTGCAGACCACGCCACGAATATTGCAGAAGATGTGATCTTTATGGTCGATGCCTTGGTCATCAAACACCGTGCGGATGTCGAATCCAAAGAGGTGTAGGGGGTCGCGAAGAGGGCATCGAGTTGTAAATGGGAGTTTCTAAATACTCGCCAAAAATATTTGAAATTTTCCCCCACCCTTGACGAGACTCGCCTTTGGCGGCTCACCCTTCTCCTCTCCCCAACGGCGGAGAGGAAGGGGGTGAGGGGGCAACAAAATGGTAGAGATAAATTCTCAGGCTTAGACATGTAAGAATCTACGCCTCTTCCGGGACTTCGCCTGGAAGAGGTGGCCCCTTCGGGGCAGTCGTTATTGAAACTTTGTAGTTTGGAGCAATCATCGAATAGACTCCAACCTGTCATACTTTTAAA
>Ga0315298_1000538_pt1 | contig 73384 bp, 50 predicted proteins | sample WHS_1_MG_FD_203077 | JGI IMG/M metagenome (GOLD analysis project Ga0315298, IMG submission 203077) | Extremophilic microbial mat communities from Washburn Hot Springs, YNP, Wyoming, USA - WHS_1_MG | ecosystem: Environmental > Aquatic > Thermal springs > Hot (42-90C) | place: USA: Wyoming... | reverse complement strand
AACGCTGGAGCAGTTCGAAGCGGAAGTGGTCTTTGTCGGCCACGGGATTGTCGCGCCGGAGTATGGTTGGGATGATTTCAAAGGCACCGATGTGCGCGGCAAGGTGTTGCTGCTGTTCACCAACGAGTCGTCTTCCACCGACCCGAAGTTTTTCGAAGGCCGCGCCCTGACTTATTACGGTCGCTGGACCTACAAATTTGAGCAGGCCCTTCGCATGGGTGCGCTGGGAGCTCTTATTATCCACACCCCGGCGACAGCGGGTTACCCTTGGAGCGTGGTGCGGGGTTCCTGGGGGCGCGAACAGCCTTATGTCAAATTAGCCCCAGGCGAGCCCGCTTTGGCCCTGGCGGGCTGGATCAGCGAGCAAGCGGGCGAGAAACTTCTGGCCTTGGCCGGGTACAGCGTGGCAGCCCTGCTCAAGGCATCCCAAGCGCGCGATTTCAAGCCTGTTTCCTTGGGCCTGCGAGTGCGCGCGCGCTTGCCCGCCAGCTTGCGCAGCATCGAAACACGCAATGTGCTGGCCTTGGTCCCTGGCAGCGATCCGGCGTTGAAAGGCGAGGCCGTTATGTTCACGGCCCACTGGGACCACTTGGGCATCGGCGAGCCCGTAGGCGGCGACGCCATTTACAACGGGGCGGTTGACAACGCCACCGTCTGCGGTATCCTGCTCGAAATTGCGCGGGCCTGGGCCTCGCTGGAGCAAAAGCCGCGGCGCTCGGCGTTGTTTGCTGCCGTGACGGCCGAAGAAGGCGGTTTGCGTGGCTCGGAGTATTACGCGCAGCACCCCTTCATCCCGCCGGGTAGAACGGCAGCGGCTTTGAATTTCGACGCCTTCCATCCGGTGGGCTTGGTGCGCAGTGTGGTGGTGGCAGGGGCCGAGCGGACCACGCTTTACCCGATTGTCGAGGAGGCCGCCCGGCGCTTGGGCCTGGAGATAAAGCCCGATCCTCGCCCCGAGCAAGGCAGTTATTACCGCTCCGATCACTTCCCGCTGGCCAAGGCAGGCATCCCTGCTTTTTCTATCCACCAAGGCGGTGACTTTGCAGGCAAGGATCCCAGCTTCGCCGAGCAACTGTTCCGCGAATTCAACGCCCGGCACTACCACCAGCCTTCCGACGAATATCACCCGGAGTGGGATTTTGCGGGCCTGGAACAGATTGCTCGCTTCGGCATGCTGGTAGGCTTCAACGTGGCCAACCTGGATGAGTTGCCTACTTGGAAGCCTGGCGACCAGTTCCGGCCCGCGCGCGAGAAAACTCTGGCGGGCCGCTGAGTTCAGCCCAAACGCAGCACTTCTTTTTCCGGCTTGGGGGCGACGCCGCGAAAGGCCAGACGGACCAGCGGCGGGGCAGCCAGAGTGGTGGCCACGGCCATGAACACAGCCACTGCGTAAACGTGGGGCGCAATCACGCCCATCGAAAGTCCGATCTGCGCTGCCACCATGCCCACCTCTCCGCGTGGCACCATGCCTAAACCTACTCGCAGCATGTTGGCAAAACCCAGCCGCCAGGCGCCCAGACCGCAACCTACTAACTTCGCCAGGACCGCAGCCAGAAAAATCGTCACCGCCAGTATCAGCACGGAAGCGGTGGTGAAACCCCTTATGTCCAAGTGCATGCCGATGCCGGCCAGAAAGAAGGGCACCAGCAATTCCGTAACGCCTTGCGCCAAATGCTCTACTCTGGGGTGGACCGTTTCTGACAAGGCCAAACCAGCCAAAAAGGCGCCCACGATGGTAGCCACCCCGATATACTCGGCCAGGAAAGCCAACGCGAAAAGCACCACCATGGCCAGGGCGAAGTAAGCCTCGCTCAGCCTCAGCCGCGCGTGCGCCCGCGAAACCATGTGGCCTACCGTGCGCCCGCCCCATTTGGCAGCGGCAAACACGAAGCCCATGGCCAGCACCGCGGTCAGCGTGAGCTCGGCTATGTTCATCCTGCCTCGAGCCAGGCTGGAGACAATGGCCAGCACCAGCAAGCCCAGTACGTCGTCAATTACTGCCGCCGCCAGGATGGTGCGGCTGGCAACTTCTTTCAAGAGGCCCTTACTGGCCAGCACTTGCGCGGTGATGCCCACGCTGGTCGCCACCATCACCGCGCCCATGAAAATCGCTTCCAGTTGCGGCTCGCCCCAAGCCAGCAAAATCCCCCACCCCAGGAAGAAGGGGACCATGACTCCCAGCACCGCGACCAGCGTCGCCGTTCCGCCCACGCGCATCAGCTCGGAGGCCTTCACTTCCAGGCCCACGCGGAACAGCAGGAACATCACGCCCAAATCAGCCAAAGCGCGCAGAAATTCATTGGGCTGTATCCACCCAAACACGCCTGGGCCGATCAGCACGCCGGCCAGTATTTCGCCCACTATGCCCGGTTGATGCAGGCGCTCAAAAAGTTCCGCCAGCAGCTTCGCGGCGCCGAAGACTATCAGCATGGTGAGCGAGATTCCAGGGCCTTCGTGCGCCGCAGCCAGCCAGATGGCCACTGCGGAAAGCAGCCACAACGAGATGTTCACCTACGCCTCCTGCCGGCTTTGGGCGGCGCTTGGTGGCAGAGCTCACCTGGCAAAGCTCCCCAACGCCGATCGGCGCGCCAGTCATCAACCGCGGAACACATAGAGCCATTTTAGCGGCGGCCTAACGCGTAAGTTCGTGCAACAGGTCGAAGAATTCGGGGAAGGAAACCGCCGCCGCCCCCGCGTTTTCAATCAGGCATGCATCGTCAGCCGCCAGAGCCGCCACCGCGCAGGCCATGGCGATGCGGTGGTCCCCGAAAGAATCCAGCCGCGCGGCGCGGAAGCGCTGGCCGCCGGGAATCTGAAAGCCATCCGGTCGCGTCTCAATGCGGACGCCCATCCGGCGCAGATTTTCAGCCAGCGTGGCTATGCGGTCGGTTTCCTTGATGCGCAGTTCAGCCGCGTCTCGCACAACCAAGCCATCCTGGCTGGCTGCGCCTAGCACCGCAAGCACTGGAATCTCATCAATGAGAGCCGCCGTAAGCTCGCCTTCGATGACGCCGCCGCGGAGGCGAGTCGAACGGACCCTTATGTGGCCGAACGGCTCGCCCGCCCGTTGCTCGATACCCAAAATGCGGATGTCAGCTCCTTGCGAGACCAGAAAATCGAGCAGGGCCGCACGGGTCGGATTCAAGCCCACTTCTTCGATGACAATCTCGGATTCCGGCACCAGCAAAGCGGCCGCAACAAAGAAGGCTGCTGAGGAAAGATCGCCCGGCACCCGGAGGACGCGCGCTTTTAGCGACGGGCGGCCCCGCACCGAAATACTGCGCCCGCATACAGCCACCTCGGCGCCGAATTCGCGCAAAGCGATCTCGGTGTGGTCGCGCGTGCGTGCAGGCTCGTGTACCGTGGTAACGCCCTGGGCGTAGAGTCCGGCGAAAAGCACGCAGGTCTTGACCTGCGCGCTGGCGACGGGCAGGGCATAATCAATGGAGTTAAGCGCTCCGCCCTGGATTTCAAGGGGAGGGTAGCGTCCCTCGCGAGCCCGGATTCGTGCGCCCATGGCCTCCAGCGGGCGAATGATGCGATCCATGGGTCGGCGGGAGAGAGACTCATCTCCGGCCATCCGCGTCAGGAAAGACTGGCCGGCCAGTATGCCCGCCAGCATGCGCATGGTTGAGCCCGAATTTCCGGCGTCCAGCGTGACAGAGGGCGGGCGCAGGCCCTCCAGGCCAACTCCGTGTATCACAACGCGCCGCCCATCCCGCTCAACGCGCACGCCCAGCCGTTCCAGTGCGCCCAGCGTGGAAGCGCAGTCAGCGCCGCTCGCAAAGTTATCAATCACGCTGGGGCCGCCGGCGATGGCGGCCAGCATGGCGTAGCGATGGGAGATTGACTTGTCGCCGGGCAAGCTGATGGCGCCGGCTAGCTTGCTCACCGGCCGCACAAGCTGTGGCATGGGCAACTTTCATTCTAGCGAGCCGTCCTTACTCTATGTAGAATGGGCCTGAATTTTTCACGATAATTTCCTGGCCGGAAGCTTCGGTCGCTTGGATGCGGACCGAGACGGCCCGCGCGTGGTCTCGCATCTGCCAGCGGAATTCAGTTTCTTCGCCGGGCTCCAGAGGATCCGGTTCCACCGCACCGCGCTGCCGCGTTATGACCATGTTGTCGCTCGCCAGGAATTCCAGCAACAGATGCAAGCCTTGCAAGGGACGCGCAGCCAGGCTGCGCAAGCGCCCGTCAACGGTGATCAGACCGCGGGTGCGCTGGACCGTAATCTCCAGGATGGTGATGGCAGGCGGCGGAGGAGACTTGCGCTTTTGCGCCTGCCCGGGGCACAATGTGGCGAGCGCCGCCAGGCCTGCCAGCATGAGAGCGGCGGGCCGGCGGCCGGTTAAGATGCCTGCAACCGCCATATTAAGGCATCATTGAACAGGAGGATATGCATGGTCAACCGCAGAGAATGGCTGTTGGGTTCGTTTTGGCTGCCCGCGCTCAGGCCGGCTTCCAAAGCTCCCCGGAACATTGTGATCGCCAGCTCCAACGGCTTGCGCGCCTGTAACCGCGCCATGGAGATACTGAAGGCGGGGGGCGACACCCTGGATGCCGTCATCGCCGGTGTGAACGTCAATGAGGAGGATCCGGAAGACAGCTCGGTAGGTTACGGCGGGCTGCCCAATGAGGACGGCGTGGTGGAGCTGGACGCCAGCGTCATGCACGGGCCGACGCGACGGTGCGGCGCGGTGGCAGCCCTGCGCAACATCAAGACTCCTTCCAAGGTAGCCCGCTTGGTGATGGAGCGCACCGACCACGTGATGCTGGTGGGCGAGGGCGCCCTGCGCTTCGCCAAGGCGCATGGCTTCAAAGAGGAGGACCTGCTCACCGAGAAGGCCCGACTGGCCTGGCTGGTATGGAAGGAATCTTTGCGCGATCCGCGCGGGCATAGCAACTGGAGTGACGGGCTGGACGCACCTGCCAGGCCAAGGGCATGGTTGCGCGAGAAATTCCCCGGGGTGGATGAGGCCACACTGGCCTGGGCTTGGGAGGTGGCCACTAATCCGCCCACCGGGACGATCAACTGTTTGGCTCTGAACGAAAAGGGGGAAATGTCCGGAGTCACCACCACCAGCGGCCTCGCGTGGAAGATACCGGGGCGCGTGGGTGATTCGCCGCTGGCGGGCGCCGGCCTGTGGGTGGACCAGGACGTGGGTGCTGCGGGCTCGACCGGACGCGGCGAGGAGAACATCCGGGTGGCCGGCGCGCACACCATCGTCGAGTGCATGCGCCACGGCATGCCCCCTAAAGAGGCGTGTCTGGAAGCGCTGCGGCGCGTGGCGCGCAACTTTGACAACGATGAGAGCCGGCTCAAGCAGTTCGATTTGGTTTTTTACGCTCTGCGCAAAGACGGCGAGTACGCTAGCGCGTCGCTGTGGAACGGGACGATCCGCGCCGGTCAGCTTGTCGCTCGCCGTTTCGCAGTCAACGACGGCGCCGGCGCCCGGTTAGAGCCTTGCGCCTGGTTGCTCGAAAGGAAACCCTGAAAGCGCAAGGCAGCGGTGCGCGCCTGTTTCCATCTGTATTAGGATTGGCGTTGATGATGCGGCATATGTTGTTTGCTTGCCTGTTAGTGGCTGCGGTGGCGGCCTCACAAGAGCAGCCGTGGCTGGTCTTCGAGGGTGGCGGTGGTGCGGGCCGGGGAAAGCATATCGTGCTCGTGAGCGGCGACGAGGAATATCGCTCCGAAGAGGCGCTGCCTCAGTTAGCGAAAATACTCGCCTTTCGCCACGGCTTCCGCGCTACGGTGCTGTTTGCCATAGAGCCATCCGACGGAACCATCAATCCCGAGCGGCGCGATAACATACCGGGCTTGCAGGCCTTACAGAACGCCGACCTGATGGTGATATTTACGCGCTTCCGCGATTTGCCCGACGAGCAAATGAAGTATATCGTCGAGTACGTCGAGTCAGGCCGGCCAATCGTCGGGATGCGCACTGCCACGCATGCTTTTGAGCTGAAGTCCAGCCCGACTTACGCTCGCTACTCCTGGCAAAGCAAGCAATGGGAAGGGGGCTTCGGCAGGCAGGTGTTGGGAGAAACCTGGATTCGCCACCACGGGCGCCACGGGCGACAAAGCACCCGCGGAATTCTCGCCAGGGGTCAGGAAAATCATCCTATCCTGCGCGGTATACGCGACGGTGAGATCTGGGGACCGACCGATGTTTATGCGGTCCGGTTGCCTCTGCCCGGCGATTCGCTGCCGTTGGTGCTGGGCCAGGTTCTCGACGGGATGAGCCCGGATTCGCCGCCGGCTGCGGGTCCTGTCAACGATCCCATGATGCCCGTGGCCTGGGTGAAGACTTACCGAGGCGGCCAGGGAAAAACGGCCCGCGTGTTTACGACCACCATGGGCTGCTCGCAAGACTTGCTCAACGAAGGCTTTCGCCGCCTCTTGGTCAATGCTTGTTACTGGGTCTTGAACATGGAAGACTCGATCCCGGCCCGTTCCAATGTGGAATTGGTGGGCGACTACAAGCCTCGGCCCTTCGGGTTCGGCGGTTGGGTGCGGGGCTTGAAGCCGCGCGGTCTGCGGTGAGGAAGAATTGAAAGCTTCCTGCATCTGCTGTTTTCTGGCAGCCCTGGCTGGCCTGGCGCAGGCGCCCATTGAGCATCGCGGCGCGGCTTCCTGGCCAACACGTAACCACATGCGTTTCGCAGTGCGCCTTCGGGCTCACGCGGGGCAACCCGTGCTGGTTTCGCAAGAGATGTCCACTGGCTTCAATCCTGATTCAGTGCGTGTTTTTGCGCCCGACGGCTCCACGCCTGTCCCGTGCAAAGTCCAATGGAGACGTCCTCGCGTGCAGCTTAGCTGGATCTCGCAGGGTGCGGGTACTTACCACGTGTATTTCGACAGCGGCCGAGACGGGGAAACCGAACGCATGCCAGAACCTGCCATGGTTGGCACCGGCGACCCTGTCGGGTTCGGGCGCGCGGGCGTTAAAGGGCGTCTCGCCGCGGGCCTGTGGGGATTTCCTGCCGCCCTCGACGTTGACGGCGACTCAGATCTGGACCTTGTAGTTTCGACCACCGGACGCCCTGCGCGCGGTACGTACTTGTTTCGCAACCTCGGAACTAACCGGGCGCCTTTGTTTGATCGGGCAGAGTGGCTGGGGCCGGCTATCAAAGATTTGGTTGCCGCGGATTTCAATGGCGACGGGGCTATTGACCTGGTGACCAGCGGGGGCTACTACAGCGACTTCATGCGCAACGGCCTTTCCCGGTTCGTCCGCGTAAATGTGGAACGCAGCTACCACGTAGGCCGTGATGATTTGTGGTACCCGATAGATTGGGACGGCGACGGCCGCATTGATTTGCTGGTGGGAACCAGCGACTGGCGGGATTACGGCTGGGACGACGCCTACGACGAGCAAGGGCGCTGGACGCGAGGGCCGCTGCACGGCTACGTTTATTTCCACCGTAACCTGGGGACCAACCAAGAGCCGCGCTACGCGCCGCCGGTAGCTTTGCAAGCCGGTGGGCACGTGCTGGATCTCTACGGTAGCCCTTCGCCCAATCCGGTGGACTGGTTCGGGCGGGGCGTGCTGGACTTGATCGGTGGCAGCTTCCTGGACACCATAACCTTGTTTCGCAACAGCGGAACCCGTCGCGAACCGCGCTTGGAGGCCGGTGAGCTGTTGCGGGTCAACGGGGCCGTGTTGCATATGGACCTGTGCATGATCCAGCCCCGCGTGGTCTACTGGCACACGGACGGCCGGCCCTCGCTGATCGTAGCCGAGGAGGATGGCGCAGTTGCGCTGATTGAAAACCAAGCTCCCCGGGGAGAGCAGCCGCGCCTGGCTCCGCCGCGCTATTTCGAGCAATTGGATCCCTATCTGAAAAGCGGCGCTCTGGCGCGCCCGGTGGCAGCGGATTTCAACGGCGACGGCAAACTGGATTTGATCGTCGGCAATTCGGCCGGTTACTTGCAATATTTCGAGAACATCGGTGAGCGGGGCCGTCCAGTCTTTCTCGACCGGGGTTACTTGACGGCGGGCGGGCGAATCATACGCCACCAGGCCGGACCGAACGGCTCTGTCCAGGGACCAGCGGAAGCCAAGTGGGGCTACACAAATCCTTGCGTGGCAGATTGGGACATAGACGGGGACTTGGACATTCTGGTAAACGACATCCGCGGCGAGGTGGTTTGGTACCGCAACACGGGAGGGCGCACGCGGCCTGAGCTGGCGCCGGCGGAACCAATCGAGGTGGAATGGCCGGCAACCCCACCCAAGCCCGACTGGGTCTGGTGGCCACCGCGGGGCAAGCAGCTCCTCACCCAGTGGCGCACAACCCCTGAGGTAGTGGACTGGGACGGAGATGGCTTGCCTGATCTGGTGATGCTGGACTATCGCGGGTATCTGGCGCTTTACCGGCGGCAACGCAGGGGAGCGCAGCTCGTATTGTTGCCCCCGGAAAGGATTTTCGTGGAACCGAACGGACGGTTTCTTTATCTGGCGCGTGGGCGGGCCGGCGCCAGCGGCCGGCGCAAAGTAGAGCTGGTTGACTGGGATGGTGACGGCGACTTGGACTTGCTCACTGATGGCGAGGATGGACCCGTCTGGTACGAAAACATCGGTTCGCAGCAGAAGCCGGTTATGGCCCTTCGCGGACCGTTGCTGCCCGTCAAGATTCAGGGTCATAACCCCACGCCCCACGCGGCCGACTGGAACGGCGATGGCCAGCTCGATCTGTTGGTGGGCGCAGAGGACGGCTTCATTTACTATTTCGAGCGCTCTTTCCTGCGCGCTTCCGGGGCGCAGTCAGCGGTCAGATGATCGGCGAGCTGCTGGGATGAGAGGGCTAAGTATTACTCGATGACCAGCACTTCGTGATCGGCCAGGGAGCGTAGCCGGACCTCAGCCCAGCCCTTGTTGACGCTCACAGGGACCGGCTGAGCAGAAACCAGCCAGCGGCCGCGGGTAGGCCTGATTGCCTCCGGCAATCTTACGCGGACCGCCAGTGGACCCACCGGCAGTATCTCCTGAACTGGAAACCGCCAGGCGCCTGGGCTAGTGAGGTTCACTATGTGGAGGATGAGGCGGCCGGGTTGCAAGTAAAGGTGGCAGTCAAGCAAGCCCGGACCCTTCACCTCCAGCGGGAGCTCATCGCGGCAGGCCCAGCGCACCAGGTTCGCTAGCAGGCGAGCGTGATCCGGCAGATGCTCGCGCGCATAGCGACGGTCCAGATCGGCCGGCACAAAGGCGAGCCGAGTGCGGTTGGGCAGTTCGCGCAGGACCAAGCCGGGCACGCTGGTTCTGGGCTCGCGCATCCAGGCTGTCTCCGGAGGATATATGGGAAACGGAGGAATGAAGGTCAGAGGAACCACCGCGCCGGGATCCACCTGAAGCGGCTCGAGCATTCCCCCAAAGGCCAAAACGTCGGTCTCTTCAAAGCCTGCCAGCACCGGATGGCGTTCGCCAATGGCTTGGGGCTCAGCCGGGGCGTGCGGCCCCCAAGTGCGCGCCCGCCATTCCGGGCTCAACCGCAGGTAGGTATGGTAAGAGCCGGCGGCCCACTGCCTTTCCGGAGAGTCGGGCTTGCCGAAACGGGAGCCGGTCGCATGGACGCCGAATAAGTCGGCCAGGGCGAAATCTGTGCGAGGCAGGCCGTCCTCATCATAAAGACTGCTCAGGCCTGTCGCAATAAGGGAACCGCCGGCTTCGACAAAGCGCCGTACGGCCTGGCATTGGGAAGCCGACATGGCGGCCAGATTTGCCAGTACGAGCACGGACAGGCCGTGAGCCTCGCGCTCAATCAGGTCTGCGTGCACCGGGATCCAAGGGATGCGAGCCTCCAGCAGAGCATGCGCCCAGCCGCGCAAGGGTTGTTCGACGAGCAGCTCCGGCTCATCGCGACCGTAGAAATCGGCGTTCTCCTGTGACCAGACCAAACCCACGGCTGCCACCGGCCGGCGGTTGACCAGATACTGCTCATGGGCTTGATGCCAGCGCATCAGCGGCTCCGCGGTATGGTAGGCACGGCGATCCTCGTGGTAGGCGCTGACGTGGTGCCACCAAGGCTGCAAACCGCCGGCAAAACCCTCTATCATCCACAGCCGAGCTTCTTGCGGGGGTTTGGCGGCGAGTCGGAAGCTGGTGCGGCCGGCCTGGTACATGGCCATGCTTTCCGGAATCAGTTTTTCCCAGCCCAGCAGCCCATGGATCAACTTGCCCACCTCGGCGTTTTGGGGGAATCCAGCCGCTTCCTCGCGCCGCTGGTGATCAAGCAGAATAAGCTCAGCACGTTCACAGATACGCTTGTAATCGCGGAAGGACCGACATTGCGCGCTGATGGAGCCGCTGTTCATCCCGATCCATAGGCAATGCGGTCCGCCTGCGGCTTGCGTCACCCGGTTGTTCAGCTCCCAGATCTCGAGGCGACGCGCGTAATTCCAGCGGATCCACTGCCGGTAGACGGGATCGCTCCAATCCTTGCGAGCCGGCAATTCATGGCCGGTGTGCGCGCGAAAGCGGCGCCGGCAGTGGGCGCAGTAGCAAATGCTGTCTCGCCCGAGACCGGCCCAACTGTTGTCGGCGAACCCTTCGGGATGGTAGCGTTCGATAATTTCTCGCAGCAACTCCGGGAGGTATTCCTCGTAATAGGGGCCGTTGATGCAGGTGACGAAACGGTCGCCCGCGCGGTAAGGGCGGCCTTGCGCATCTACGGCGAACCAATCCGGGTGCGCGCGCAGGAAAGCCTCGCTGGCGCGGCTGGAATCCATGCGGGCAAGCACCACGAGTCCATCGCGGTGCGCCGCTTCGCAGAGCTCCCCGAACAAATCCCGCTCGCCCAGCCATTGAGCGCGGTAGTGCAGCGGGTGGCGGCTTGGGTAGTACGCCACGATGCCGCCGGCGTTAATGATGACGCCCTGAATGGCGGTGCGCTTCCAGTACTGCCTCCACCAGGCGATGTCGTAACGCGGGGGATCGGCTTCGGTGATGTTGGTCTGGCCCCAGCGCAGGGTGCGGCGGTACCAGGGCTGGGCGAGAGAGGACGCGGCCGGCGCTAGAGCTGGCGCGCCGGCGGCGGTGTAGAAAAACTGGCGACGATCAAGCAGGCCGCTCATGAGCGAAACGTCTCCGCGATGATTTGTTGAATGCGCGCCACCAGCCACTCCAGCGCGATGCCGATCAGCCCCTCCCCTTTGGCTGCGCTGGCCAGCCGCGCTTCGCGCGCAAATTCTTCATCCTCACGGGCCGAGCGCGGGTCCTTGATGCCCAGGCGAGCCTTCACCTTCTCATAATCCACCCCTTCCCAGTGCACCCGCTCAGGGAAGGCGGCCAGCGCGAAAGAGGTCTCAAACTCGGCCGCGTGAGCAGGAATCTTCCCGCTCGCCAGAAACTTGCGCGCAATTTCCGGCGTGTAGGCTTCCCAGTATGAGTGCGCCTCCAAACGGATGCCGAGCCGGCGGCGAAATTCTGGCAGGCTTTCTTTCAAAGGCGCCTCGTTGCCCCCGTGCCCGTTCAGAATCAAAACGGCGCGAACCCCGTGCGCTTTCAAACTCTCGCAAATTTCGAAGACCACGGCCAGGAAGGTTTCCTTGCGCAGAGTCAAGGTGCCTTTGCGGTCCATCCAGTGGGGCGAAATGCCCACGGGTACCGGGGTGGCCACCATTGCCTGCGGGTAGAGCCGCAGCGCTGCTTGTTGGGCGAGGAAGACCGCGCTGGCTGTGTCGTGAATCATGGCCAAGTGTTCGTTGTGTTGCTCGGTGGAGCCGGTGGGCAGGATCACGACTCGCAAGCCGCCCTCCTCGATGGCCTCGCGAAACTCCTTGCGCGTGCACTCCCACAGCAGCACCTTGCGCGGATGCACGTACCCGCCGGCACTAGGGCTCCCGATCAACGGCGCGGCTGCCAGGGCGTGCAGCAAACTACGTCGGTTCATGCTCGGCCCGCGCATGGGCGTAATGATATCATCCGGGCTGAACGCGTTTCACGCGATGCGTGGCAGCTCGTATCCCTTGCGGCGCGGCCGCGAGAGCAAGCGGTTAGCTTCCTCGTCGCCGATGAAGCGCTCCCGGCGCGGATCCCAGCGCAGCTTGCGGCCCAACTCGCGGCAGATGTTAACCAGGTGGCAGACTATCGTGGAGCGATGCCCGATCTCAACGTCCGCGCTAGGAGCTTGTCGCGTGCGCATCGAGGCGAAGAAATTCTCGATATGAAACCGGTTCTCTCCCGGGCCTTCGGGAGTCATTTCGGGGGCGCCCTTTTTTAACTCCGGGGGATCGGCGATGAAATCCCCGCGCAGGATTTGTATGCGTCCTTTTTCACCCACGAAGATAGCGCCCAGTTGCGAGTGATCCTTGCGAATGGGCTCTTCCAGCTTAAGCAGCGTGCCGCTGGCGTAACGCAGGGTCACTTTGCATTGCGGACCGGGTTCTTCGGGCCAGATCTCGACCGGTCCGGTCGAGTCCGTGCCAAGCGCACACTGGACCTGATCAAGCGAATGCGTGCCCCAGCCGGTGACGCCCCAGCTCTGCCCGCCGCCGTCGTAGTCCCGGTAAATGGCCCAGCGGCGGAACAGCTCTTCATGGTAGGGGCGCAGCTCAGTCTGGTTGCACCACTGGTCCCAGTCCAAGCCCTCGGGCAAGGGTTGCGCCGGTTTGGGTTCCCAGCGACGTGGGGGCAGGAAGTTGCAGACGATTACTTCGCGAACTTTGCCGATCGCCCCTTCGCGCACCAGCTTGCTGGCATAAACGTTGATAGGCATCGAGCGTTGCTGTGTGCCGGTTTGCACGATCCGCTTGTAGCGGCGAGCGGCGCGGACCAGCACACGGCCCTCTTCGACGGTCAAAGTGAGCGGTTTTTCCGCGTACACATCGAGCCCTGCTTGCATGGCGTGAATGGCGATGAGCGCCCGTGCGTGCGTGGTGGTCTCGACGAATACCGCGTCGAGCTTTTCCTTCTCCAGCATGCGGCGATAATCTTGGTACTTTTGCCACCGCTCGCCATCGGGATGCAGCTTGGCGGCTTCGAAGCACCGGGGCAAGAAACAATCGGCTACCGCCACAATTTGGGCGCCGGGGAATTTCTCGTTTTGGATCATCCAGCGGGCGCGCCCGCCCAGGCCAATGAAGGCTATCCGGAGCGTGTCGTTAGCGCCAGGCTGGCCGTTCAACCCGAGAACCCGAGCCCGCAGCACCACAGGTGCCGCGGCAATGCTGAAAAAGCGACGTCTGTCCATAAAGCCTCCGCGGCTATTATATGCGCCGGGAGCCGTTTCCGGGGGGTGGACGTTCGCGCCGCGCTGTGGTAGGCTAAGCGAGGGGAATGGCATGCGGAAGGGGCAGAGTTACGTCGAGTACGCCCTGGTAGTGGCCATCCTCTTGATTGCCCTGATTATTCCGCTAAAACGCCTGGCCATGGCTATCGCAGGCGCTTACACAGGGATGAGTAGCTCTATTGCTGCTCCCCAAATGCAGGTGGGTGCGCCCAAGACGCCCTCGCCTTCTCCAGCTCCTGCACGTGGGAGCTTCCCGCGGGAAGTCCAGCCCGCAGGTCGTAGTTCCCCGGCCTGGTTCGGCCTGGCATGGTTGGAGGGTCTGCTTGTTTTGGGGATGGTAGTCGCCGCAGCCTTGGGTCTGGGTGCTTTGTGGATTTATTATTTGGAACGCCCGGGCCAGGAGACCGCCAGCGGGGCGGATAATCTCTTTTCTCGACTCAAGGCTCACCCCAAGCCGAGCCGCCGCCGGGTGGCCTGAGGCGCCGCGACTTTCTTTTTTGGGCCGGCCTTCGCCCACGCTGTCACGAAAGGACCGCGCTTGTTGCACATTAGCTGATAGGGAGGGAGTACCGGCCATGTGCTTGCGGGAAAAATGCTCGCTGGTCGCCATTGTCGCTTTCTTCGCTTCGCTGGCCGCCGGCCAAACCCCTACCGCCCAGCTCACCGGGCGCATTGCGGATGCCTCCGGTGCCGTCATTCCGGGCGCCGCCATCATCGTTTTCAATCAGGACACTGGCCTGAAGCGGCAGACCGAGTCCAATGAAGCGGGCAATTACGCAGTGCCCTTGTTGCCGCCGGGCACCTACCGCATCACGGTCGAGAAGGAGGGCTTCAAGCCGATCACGCGCAGCGGGATAACCCTGCAAGTAGATCAGACGGCGCGCATGGACTTCGTGCTGGAAGTGGGGCCGCTCACGGAGACCGTCGAGGTCTCCGAGCGCGCGCCCTTGCTGTCCTCGGAGTCGGCCTCGCTCGGCCAGATCGTGGACGGCTCCAAGATCCAGAGCATTCCGCTCAACGGTCGCAGCCCTTTCCGCTTGGTGCAGTTGACGCCTGGCATCCTTAGCGCTCCCGCCGCAAGCGGCCAGTTCGGCGACATCCCTGTCAACACCACCTGGGACTCGAACTTTTCCATCAACGGCGGCCGGCATCAAAGCAACGAAGTGCAAATTGACGGAGTGCCCTCGACTGCGGGCTTCTTCAACCAAATCACGACCATCCCCACCATCGAGGCCACGCAGGAATTCAAGGTGCAAAGCAACAATCTGTCGGCCGAATGGGGCCGCTTCGGCGGCGGCGTGATTAACGTCTCCACCCGCTCGGGCACCAACCAGCTTCGCGGCTCTCTTTACGAGTTCCTGCGCAATTCGGCTCTTGACGCTAACGAGTTCTTCAACAACCGCGCAGGCAAGCAGAAACCCCCCTTCCGCATGAATCAGTTCGGGGCGGCAGCCGGCGGCCCGGTTTGGCTGGGCCGGCTTTATAACGGGCGCAACCGGACATTCTTCTTCGCCGACTACCAAGGCACTCGCTGGCGCCGCGGTGATGTCTTCATCACCACTTTACCCACCAGCGCCGAGCGAGCCGGCGACTTCACCAAGACCTTTACGCCCCAGGGACAGATGGTGCAGATCTATGATCCCCTCACCACGCGGCCCGATCCGGCAAGGGCCGGCCAATACATCCGGCAGCCGTTCCCGGGCAATGTGCTGCCCCCCGACCGTATCAATGCCATCGCGAAGAACCTGCTGGCCTTTTACCCCGCTCCGAACACCGCGGGAGAACCCGTAAGCGGCTACAACAACTTCGTCTCCAACGCCGCGCGCAAGATCTCTCAGAACCAGGTGAGCGTGAAGATTGACCATAACCTGACTGACGCCTGGCGGCTGTTCGGCCGCATCGCCGCCAACAATACCTCGCTCACGCAGCCGGATTATTACGGCAATGTGGCCACGCCCAATCCGGGCGCTGTGGGCACCACGCCTTTCCACCAGCGCACGGCCGCACTGGATAATACAGCCACTCTCGGTCCAAGTACCTTGCTTAACGTTCGTTACGGCTTTGCGCGGTGGTACCAGCTCCGCAAGACGCGCAGCTACGGCTTCGATCAACGAGAGTTGGGCATGCCGCCTTCATTGGTCAGTCAGTTTCAGATCCCGGTGTTTCCCGCCGTCAGCGTTGAGCAGTACGGTGGACTGGGCGGGCAAAGCTATCTGAACAACGGCAACGACACCCACACCTTGATCGTCTCACTCGCCCGCATCGCCGGGCGCCACAATCTGAAGCTGGGCGCGGACAACCGGCTCCGGCGCATCAATTTCTTTAACATCGGCGGCGCGGGCGGCTCTTACTCGTTCACCCGGGCGTTTACGCGCGGACCTGATCCGCTGCGCTTTTACGCCGAGGCGGGCAACGCCATCGCCAGTCTGTTGCTGGGCTACCCAGCTTCGGGAAGCGTGCCCATCGTCGCCGGAGTTTCGCTTCAGAACTTTTACTACGCCGGCTATTTACAGGATGACATCCGCTTGTCCAGCCGGCTGACCCTGAACCTGGGCCTGCGTTATGAAACCGAGTCTCCCTACACGGAGCGTCGCGACCAGATCAACTGGTTCGACGTGGACTTGCCCTCGCCTGCCCGCAACGCTGCGTTCCCGAACCTCACCGGCGGGCTTCGCTTTGCAGGCGTTGGCGGGGCCTCGCGCCATGTCTACGATTGGGACAAGAATAACTTTGCACCGCGTGTAGGTCTGGCTTACTCGCTGACTAAGAGCACGGTGCTGCGGGGCGGCGTAGGGCTGTTTTACTCCCCGGCAGAAGCCAGTAATAACGCCGTGGGGTTCACCCCCAGCTCCGGTTACAGCGCAACCACGCCCATGGTGGCCACGCTTGACGGCGGCCTGACGCCTTTCCGCACCCTGGCTGATCCTTTCCCGGAGGGCCTCGTGCAACCTACGCGCGCATCGCTGGGTGCGGCGACCTTCCTCGGGCAAGCGCCTTCGAACTGGGATGCGCATCCCATCACACCCAAGAACTGGCAGTGGAACTTCGATGTGCAGCGCCAGATGGGCGGCGATCTGCTGCTTGACGTGGCTTACGCGGGCAACCGGGGTATTCACCTGGCTTATCGCAACCGCGAGATTGACGCCCTGCACCCTCAGTATCTGGCGCTCGGCTCGGCGCTGAATGCGCTGGTAGAGAACCCCTTCGCGGGGACCATCACCGTAGGCGCGCTGGCCCAGCCCCGCGTGGCGCGCCGGCAATTGCTGTTACCTTACCCGCAATTCACCGGCGTCACCATTATTAACATGACTTGCGCCAATTCCATCTACCATTCGCTTCAGGTGAAGGTGGACAAGCGCTTCTCGCGGGGGATCGGGCTGCTGCTCTCTTACACGGCGGGCAAGCTGATCAGCGACGCACCCAGCCAGGTCTCGCCCATCGGTGAAATCAACAACAACAGCGGCGTGCAAAATTGGTACGATCTTCGCGCTGAACGCGCCATCTCCGAGCAGGACGTGGCACAAGCTCTGGTGTTTAGCTATGTGGCCGAGTTACCCTTCGGTAAAGGCAAGGCGCTGGGTTCGAACGCGGCGGGGATCCTTGCAAAGCTAATCAGCGGATGGCAGCTTAACGGGGTCTCGAGCTACCGCAGCGGCTTTCCGCTGATTGTCACCGCGCCCATCCCCGGCGGCGGCAACCGGCCGAACTCGACCGGGCGCAGCGCTAAGATCACGGGATCGCGTCCCCGTGGCCAGGCTATCGAACGCTGGTTTGACACCACTGCTTTTGTGATCCCGCCTTCCTTCAGCCTGGGTAACGTAGGGCGGACGCTGCCCGATGTGAGGGGCCCCAGCCTCATCAACCATGACCTGTCGCTGGTCAAGAACACCGCGCTCAGCGATCGCACCAGCCTTCAGTTCCGGGCTGAGTTTTTCAACCTGTTCAACCAGCCGGCCTTCTGGCTTCCAAACACCGCTATGGGCAGCGGGCAGTTCGGCGCCATCCGGCAAACGGTAGGCTTGCCGCGCGTGGTTCAGTTGGCGCTGAAGCTGAACTTCTGATTTTTACTCTGCGGCGGCTTTCGCCCAGTCCTTGGGCGGCACCCATCCCGGGTGAGGACCCATGGTGGTGAAGATCTCGCAGCGTGGGTGCAGGGCTTGCCAGCGATCCAGCTCAGCCCCTAATTCGCGCACGAGCTGGGGGTTCTTGGTGGCCAAGTCGGTAGTCTCGCGCGGATCCTCCTCGATATTGAACAGCAAATCGGTGTGGTGTCCGGTAGGCTTTTCGATGCGCCGGATGAGCTTCCACGCGCCGCGCCGTACCGCTAGTTGCCGGGTCTCATCACCGGGCTCGACGGCGAAAAACAGATCGCCCCGCGTCACTGAACGGCCGGCCAGAAGGGCGGGCCAGAGGTCCTCGCCGTCGAGCGGCTTGGCAGCCAGGGGCTTGCCGCCGGCGGCCGAAGCCAAGGTGGGGAAGACGTCCTGGACCGTCATAACCTGGTCAGAAACGCGACCTGCCGGCAGACGGCCGGGCCACCACATCAGCGCCGGCACGCGAATGCCTCCTTCGAACACAGTAGCCTTGCCGGCCCGCAACGGGTCGTTGCGCGCTCCGGCGTTGATGGGGCCCCCATTGTCGCTGAGGAAAACAATCAAGGTGTCCCGCGCCATCCCTTCCTGTTCGAGGGTGCGCAAGACGGTTCCGATCGCGCGATCCATGGTCTCCACCATGGCAGCGAATACGCGGCGCTTGGCATCGGGAATATGGGAACAGGCGGCGATTGCTTCTTTGGGCGCTTGAAGCGGCGTGTGCGGGGCGTTGAAGGCCAGATAAAGAAAAAGCGGGCGGGAACGATCGCGACCCGTGATCATGCGCACGGCTTCGCGCGCCAGCAGATCGGTGCTGTAGCCCTCTTCGTGAACGCTCACGCCGTTGCGCTGCCAGTCTATGGCGCCTTCGCGCTCGTGCGTGTAATAGTCAATGTTGCCATTGACGTGCCCATAAAAGTGATCGAAGCCGCGGGCGTGAGGCAGCAGACGGCGGTTGGCGTGACCCAGGTGCCACTTGCCCACCATGACGGTTTGATAGCCGAGGGACTTGAGGGTCTGCGGGATGATGTGCTCATCAAGGGGCAGACCGTAGGGCGCCCAGGGACGAATCACCGAGTAAGCCAGTCCGTAGCGCATGGGCGAGCGCCCGGTCAGCAGGGCGGCGCGTGTAGGCGAGCACAGAGGGAATGAGTAAAACTGCGTAAAACGCACGCCCTCGCGGGCCAGGCGATCAATGGTGGGAGTGCGTATCTCGCTGCCTTGGTAGCCCACATCCTTGGAGCCCAGATCGTCGGCCAGAATCAGCACGATATTGGGTCGTGCGGTGGCGCCTTGTCCAGGTTGCGCAGCGGCCAGGCCCAAGCCCGCCTCCAGCCATTGGCGACGTGACATGGATTGCAAATTAGCGTGCATAAGCTAGAAAACCAATTTTAGGCTGAACTGGATCACGCGGGGCAGCGCGAACGTCTGGTTGATCTGCCCGAACTGCAAGCTGCCCAGGGTGGTGTTGGGTTTCCAAAAGGCCGGAGTGTTGCTCAAGTTGAATGCTTCGGCCCGGAACTGAAGTTGCGCCTGCTCGTTCAGCCGCGTGTCCTTCATCAAAGAGACATCGAAGTTGATATAACTTGGCGCGCGCACGTCCGGCAGAGTGCGCGAGACGTTACCCAAAGTAAAAGGTGGAGGCTGGGTGAAGGCGGTGGTGTCAAACCAGCGCGCGATGGCCTCGCCGCGCGAGCGCGAGGCGCTGATTCTGGCGCTTCGGCCCGTGCTGTTGGGGCGATTGCCGATGCCCACTACTGTGGCGCTTAAGGCCAGCGGGATGCCCGTCCGGTAAATTGTTATCCCGCCGATACGCCATCCCTCCAGCAGGCGCCCCACTGCGCCTTTGGCCGAACCGGCAAACCGCTTGCCGGGGCCGAAAGGCAGATCCACGACATAGCTTAAGGCCAGCGACTGAGAGACATCAAACTCCGAAAGGGACCGCTCGGCGCGCAGATCGTACCAGTTCTGAGCTCGGGGCGATTGAACATAATCTCCGAAATCCGTTAAAGCTTTCAGACAATCCGAGATCAGCTTGCCCGCCGTGTAGGAAAGCAAGAAGGTGATGCCGCGACTGTAACGCTTTTCCACCTTAAGCTGCATGGAGTGGTAGATCGAGTTCCCTGATGTCGAATTCACGATGGTGACGCCAGTAAACTGAGGGAAAGGCAGCAGCAGCCGCTGTACGGCTACAGTGGCCTGGGAGAGAACGCCGCTCGGGATCTTTCCGGCGAAGGGATTCGGTATCAGGCGCTGCAAGCCGGTACCGAGTTCCAGGTATTGCGGATGTAAAGCATTCAAATTGCGGTCACGGGCTAGCTTGATTCCGCGGTTAGCCGAATAAGCCACGTCCAGCAGGACCCCACCCGGCAGTTGCCGCTGGAGGTTGGCCTGCCACTGTGCCGCATAAGGGGTTGCGGCGTGACGATCCCAAACCCGTATATCCTGCCCGAGGAAGGTGGCGGGGCCGAGGGTGTTCCGCGTGGGCTGATTGAGCCCGTCCGGAAAAGGATCCCGCAGGTAACGGTAGGGCGTAAGGCCGTCCAGCGAGGCCACCAGCGGCGTGGTGGCGCTGAAGCCCCAACTGGGGCTGAATCCCGTCCGATTGGGGCTGATTTCCAGCCCCGCGTAAAACAAGCCCACGCCGGCACGAAAGACGGTCTCGGGTGTGATGGTGTAGGCCAGGCCCAGACGCGGGGCCAAGTTGATTTTGTCCCAGTCGTAAACGTAGCGCGAAGTGGGGCTGGCGAACACGAGCGCGCCGGTCAGATTCGGAAACTGCTGGTTTGCTGCCGGGCTTGGAAAGGCCGGATCGAACCAGACAAGCTGGTTGCGGCGTTCGGTGTAGGGAGTTTCGGTTTCGTAACGCAGGCCCGCGTTCAAGGTCAGGCGCCTGCCCAAGCGAATATTGTCCTGAAAGTAGCCGGCCAGATACCAGTTTTGCAGGGAGACGCCGGCCGTGATGTTGGCTTGACCGCTGCTGGGCACTCCCATAAGCAAGCTGGCGAACCCGCTGCCGGCATCCGTGGTCACGCGGTTTGGGTCGGGACCGCGTGTAAAGGCGCGGGTGAAACTATAGCTGCCTCCGCCGGACCCGACCTCGATCAGGTTGATGCGCTGCAAGCGGATATCGGCGCCCAGCTTCAGGTTGTGGCGGCCGGATACCGTGGTCAACGAAGCCAGCAAGGTGTGCTTGTCGTTGCCGTTGAAGTAGTAGGTGTTGCCTGCCATACCGGCGAAACCTTCTACGGTGAGGGCGGGGAAAAGGGGAAGCTGGAACTGGCGGACCAGGGATTCGGGAAATCCGAGGACACGTTGATCGAAACCATAACTCCTGGTGGTACGGCCTTGATACCAGCGGGCGAATCCGTAGCGAACGTCAAAGATAGAGCCGGGCGTTAACACCGTAGTTTCGTCCAGAACGGCGGTTCGATTGTGAAACTGGGTTCTCCCCACATTGCCCGGGCCAGGCGAAGCTGGGTTGCCGAACACGTCTGGCTGGGTAAGGTCGGTATTGGCTACGCCCAAGCGGCCGAAAAGGCGGTAGCGATCACTGAAGTTGTGGTCGAGGCGAACTCCCAAGTCCGTCTTGTCTACGCGGCGGCTGGCGTTGCTGACAAAGTTGTTGATGTGCGTAACAGGGTCGCCGGCTGTGTTTGGCAACGGGTAGTAAGCGGAAATTTTCAGCCCGACAGGATCCATGCGGGAGGCCGGAATGACGTTGCCGGGAAAGGCAGTGCGCAGATACTGGTTCGGGCGGCTGGGGTCGAGGCGCGTGGTAAGCGGATCGTAAATCTGGATCATGCGCCGCTGTTGATCCAACGACTGCGTGAAGTTGCCGGCTCGTTCCAGTTCCGTCGGCACCGTAGTGATGAAGACATCGCCCCGGCGCCAGCGAGTACCCTGATAATCACCGAAGAAGAAAGTTCGATTGCGTCCGTTGTAAAGCTTGCCCAACCATACGGGCCCTCCCACTGCGAAGCCGAATTGGTTCATCCGGAAGGGCGGCTTGGGGTTGCCGGCCCGGTTGTTGAAGAATTCGTTTGCGTCCAAGGCGCTGTTGCGCAAGAACTCATAGAGCGCACCATGCAGTTGGTTGGTGCCGGAGCGCGTGGATACGTTTACCACGCCGCCGGAGAAGCGGCCCCATTCGGCCGAGAGGCTGTTGCTTTCCACCTTGAACTCTAGGGTGGCCTCCACCGACGGGACCGTCGTGATGGAATCGTTGAAGCCAGCGGTGGCCGGTATGCCGTCAATCTGGACCTCGGCGTGGTGGGATTGCCCGCCGTTGATCGAGAAGTCGGAATCCTGGTTGGTGTTGACGGGCACATCGCCGAACTGCCCGCTGGCAGCGGGTGAACTCAAAACGCCGGGGGTGAGCTGGACCAGTCGGAACGGGCTGCGCCCGTTCAAAGGCATGTTGATGATTCTGGTGCTGTCTACGACCTGCCCCAGCGAGGAGGTCTCTTGAGCCAGCAGGGGAGCCGCCGCCAGGACTTGCACCGCTTCGGCCAAAGCGCCCAGCTCCAGCACAAAGTCAACGCGTGCCGTTTGGTTCACTTGAAGCTCAATCCCGGCTCGCGTAATCGGCTTGAATCCTTCCTTTTGCACGGTGATTCGATAGATCCCCGGGGGTAGCAGGGGCACGGCGTAGTTGCCCACCTCGTTGGATTCGGTCTGCCGCCGGACGCCTGTGTCTTGGTTAACCACGCTGATAAGCGCCCCCGGAATCACCGCGCCGGAAGGGTCGGAAATGCGCCCCGTGAACTGGGCGGTGGTGGACTGGGCAGAGCCGCTGGTGGAGCCGACAACAACCACGGCGGCCATAACAAGGGCAGTCCGCACCCGTCTTAACATGGCAAAACCTCCGGCTCGATCGCGTTTCTATCCTGCTATTTCAATTGTGGCCGCCGTGGGCGATTTTCGTGACAATGCTTGTCGCGAAAAAAGCAGCTTCGGCACACATTAGACTGTGAGTGAGATGACCCGGCAGGAGGCCGCCCGGCTGATAGAGGAGTTGTTCAGCACGTGGTATCCGTGCCTGTTTCGCTATCTGCTACGTTGGGCCGGCAGCCGGGAGCTGGCCGAAGACATCGCGCAGGAGGCTTTCGTGGAGCTGTACCGGCAGCTTGCGCGAGGGCGCGAGGTCGGCAATCTTCAGGCTTGGACACTGTGCGTAGCGCGGCGGCAACTGGAACGCTGGCTCCGGCGTGAGGCGCATGGCCCGCTCGCCCAGTCCTTGCACGTGGTGGAACTGGCTCCGGCTAGGATTCCGCCCTGGGAAGCGGCGGAGCTGGGGGAGATCACCAGATTGTTCGCCGGCCTTTCGCGGCGCGAAGAGGAGACACTGTTGCTCCGGCTGGAGGGCCTTAAGTATCGTGAGATCGCTGCGCGGTTAGGGATCAGCGCCAATTCGGTCAGCACGCATCTGGTGCGGGCGTTGAAAAAGCTGAGAGTGCAGGTGGGCGCTGGAGTGGAAGCGAGGCCTCTTGCGAGGATCGTGCCGAGGCGTGCGCGCAATGCATATTGAAGACGAGAAGCTATTGGCTTACCTTGACGGGGAACTGGGCCCGCTTGATTCCTGGCGGGTTGCACGGCACCTGCGCGGCTGCTGGGATTGTCGCTGCCGGGCCAAAGACATGGAAGGACAAATATATGCTTTGCGCGAGGCTGTGCGCTCCGCGCCGTTCCCGGCTGACTTGGTTGCGCAGGCGCGCCTGCGTTTCGAAGCTTGGGAGCGAACTAGCGGCGTGGCATTCCGTCGGCCAACGCGGTGGCGGGCGCGAGTGGCGGCCGCTGTAGCCGCCATGGCGCTGTTTGCTGCGGGGTGGCGTTTGTGGCGGGGCCTTGGCTCGGCCGCGGAACCGCGGGCCTTGCTGGCGGAAGCCGAACGTGTGGAAACGGGCGAGGCCGGCGGCGGGGTCGTGCTGCGGCGGCTGCTCGAAGTGGAAGTAAGGGCTGTGTCGGGGTCAAGCAAAGGTGAGGTGGAAGTATTTGCCGAACCTGGTGGACGACGCTGCGCCATGCGCTGGCGCGATAAGGCGGGAAATCTGCGCCACGCCTACTGGCGCCCGGATCAGACCCGCCGCCTGCGATACGAAGAGGGCCGTTGGATGCGCCTCGGACATGCCGCGGTGGTGCCGCTGCTGGTGCGGCTGGGAGCCGCTCGGTTGGAGGCTGCCGAACTGGAGCGGGTTATCGTGGAGTGGATCTTCAGCCACGAATGGCATCCCATTTCACTGGCGGGCGAAGTCCGCGAATTCGCCAACCAGGACGGGGTGCGTCTCAGAGCGCGTCAGACGGCGGAGGCCGGCGAGCGTTTTTTCCTGATCGAGATACTGGGCAAGGTGGGAGGGCGTCTCGCAAGGATCGTACTGGTGCTCGACGGCGCTACGCGGCGTCCGCGCATCCAGATGATTTGCTTGCAAGAAGGCGGCCGTGTGGCCGAGATCCGTCTGGTGGCTGCTCGTTCGGAGATTGTGCCCGTGACGCACGCTCCGCGGAGTTGGTTCGTGCCAGAGGTCGAGCTTGGCCGCCGCAGGCCATGGCCGACCCGTCGTACCGCGGCGCCGTTGCCTGAAGCTGTTTCCGAGGCCGAGCTGCTGGCGGCGGAAGTGGAGGCCTTGCAGGCCTTGCACGAGGAGCGAATCTGTCTGCGGGAGCCTGTGGAGGTGCGACGGGCCGGTGCAGTGGTTGAGGTGGGAGGCTTGGTTTCGCGCCAGGAGATCAAGCAGGAGCTGATGGCCCGCCTGGCCTCGCTCGAACTCGCCGGGGTGGCTGTGCTCCGCCTGAAGACTGTGCAGGAGGCGCTGTGGGAAGGCGGGGGAGCTGCGGAGCAAGTGAGCGGCGCGGCCGCTATAAGCCCCATCCGGGTGCAGGCGCGCCCGCGCACCGCCGATGATTGGCTTCTCGCTCACTTCAGCAAAGAAGGAGCCCTGCCTTCCGATGAGCTGGGGCGGCGGGTAGCTGATTTTTGCAATCGGGCGGTCTCCCTGGCTGAGGCAGCGCTGTCAGACGCCTGGGCCTTGCGAAGGCTTCAACAGCAATTCCCCGCGGAACGCGCAGCCAGGCTGGACGCCAAATCCCTGCGCGTGCTTGAGCGGCTGGCCCACGATCATCTGACTGAGCTGCGAGTTGAGCTGGAGACCGCCAATATGCTCTGGGGACGATTGCTTGAGGAGCCGGCCGAAACTGGCCTGGTTGTGGCTTCCGAGGCAAGCTGGGAAGGGCTGTCGGGGCCGCTCTTCGCGGCGGTGAGCCAGTACCATGCGCTGGTGCACAGCTTGTTAGCGGACGCTGACGGGCCGTCGGCGCCGGTTACAATTTCGTTGGCGCGTCTGGCAACGTCGTTGCGAGGTGCGATACGGACGGCGGAAACCTTTGAGCGCGGGCCCTTGCTTGCTACGGTCCCGCCACTGGCTAAGCAATCACGTTGATGCCTGAAGGTGGAAACCAGGCATAAAGCGGAGGTATGATCTCGCTGGAAGGAGGAATTCGTGCTGGCAAGGCTATTTACGAACCCATTTGGCAGGTTTTTCGTCGCGGTGCTCGCTTGCCTGGCGGCAACCCCTTCATTTCACGCGCAAATCGTCACCGGCTCGATTTCCGGCTCGATAGTTGATCCTTCAGGGATGGCGGTGGTGGGGGCCGACGTGCGCCTGGTGCAGGAATCCACGGGGGCCACCCGTGCCACGCGCAGCGACGAACGCGGCGATTTCGTCTTCAGCGGCCTGGATCCCGGTACATACACCCTGACGGCCACTGTGACCGGGTTCAAGAAATATGAACGCAAAGGCATATCGCTGGCCACCGGCGAGCGGTTGCCCTTGGGCAACATCGCCCTGGAAATAGGCGCCCTCACTGAAACGGTTTCGGTGACCGATCGCGGCGGGGCGGTGGTGCAAACGCAAAGCGCGGAACGGGCTGACGTAGTCACCAGCGTGCAAGTAGACCGGCTGCTGCTGCGAGGCCGCAACGTCAAGGACCTCGTCGGCCTGCTGCCGGGCGTGGTGGTGGTCAGCGAAGCGGAGGACCTGAGCAGCGAATCGAACTTCAATGTGATGGGCAACCGCCGAACCTTTAACAACATCTCCGTCGATGGTATGCCTGCCACCGACATGGGTAATGGTTACATGCTCAAGCTTACAGTAAGCCAGGACGCCGTCAGCGAGGTCAAGATTCTCATCAGTAACTATCAGGCTGAGTACGGGCGTATGGCGGGTTCTAACATCCAGATAGTGACCAAGAGCGGCACCAAAGAGTTCCACGGCCTGGCTTCCTACTTCAAGCGTCACGAGCAGTTTATCGCCAACGATTTTTTCAATAACCAGCAGGGTCTGCGCAAGCCGCGCTATCGTTACAACACATGGACCTATAACATCGGTGGCCCCGTTTTCATACCCGGCAAGTTCAATACGACGCGTGACAAGCTGTTCTTCTTCTGGCACCAGGAGTTCTGGCCCTCCAAGGTGGCCACCACCGGCCAGCGCACGGTGCCCACCGCGCTGGAAAAGCAGGGCAACTTTTCGGCTTCCGTTGACCTCAACGACAAACTCATCGTGGTCAAAGATCCTTACAGCGGCGGCGCGCCGTTTCCCGGCAACGTGATACCGTCCGCGCGTATTGACCGTAACGGCCAGGCGCTGTTAAGAATGTTTCCGGATCCTAACTTTTTGGACCGCACGATTTCGCGCGGCCAGTACAATTACGTTTTTGTCTCCGATAACGACATGCCGAAAAGTACCAGCACTCTGAGGCTCGACTATAATCCGAATTCCAGCAATTTCGTCGCGGTGGGCTACTCCGCCTTCAGCGAAGACCAGACCTGTTCGTCCGGCTGCGCCCAGACGGCCAACTGGCCGCAAAGACGCCAGACCTGGTGGAGCCATCCCAAGGGCCTTACGGCCCGTTACACCAAAATACTTTCTCCTTCCTGGCTCAATGAGTTCAGCTTCGGTTTCCTCAGCCAGCCCGCCGAAAACTCCATTAAGGAAGAAGAGCTGCGGCGCAACCTGCGAGAGACGGTAGGCTTTCAGATCGGCCAGTTTTACCCCCAGGCCAACCCTTACAAGGTGGTGCCCAACGCCAGCTTCGGCGGCGTGCCTAATGCGGCTGCTATCTCTTTTGAGGGCCGGTTCCCGCTGTGGAACCGCTATCACCTGTTCAACTGGCAGAATAATCTCACCCTGCACCGCAGCGCCCATACTTTTAAGGCGGGTGTTTACATCGAGACCTTTTTCCGCCATCAGAAGAAGGCGGTGCCCTTCAACGGGTCCTTCGATTTCGGGCGCAACGTGAACAACCCTTACGACACCAACTATGCTTACTCGAACGCTATTTTGGGTGTGTTCAACTTTTACACGGAGATCAGCGGGCCGGCCTGGATGCGCCAGCGAACCGGAGGCCGGGAGTTCTTTGTGCAGGACAACTGGCGCCTGACGCGCAGATTGGTTCTGGATTATGGCTTGCGCATGTATTACACGCTGCCCATCACGGAACGCGACAATTTCATGGCTGGTTTCGTGGCCGATCACTATGACTGGGCTAAGGCGCCCCAGTTGATCCGGCCGGGCTTGGACGCGCAGCGGCGCCGCATCGGCGTCCACCCGGTCACAGGTCAGACTTACTTTGTGGCGCAGATCGGCGCGCTCGCCCCCGGCGTCGGTAACCCGTTCAACGGTATGGTGGTGGCAGGCGAGGGAGGTTATCCGCGGGCTTTGATCAAGACCCGCGGCATACAGTGGGCGCCGCGTTTGGGTTTTGCCTACGACGTTTTCGGCGACGGCAAGACGGCGGTACGCGGAGGCTTCGGGCTGTTCTACAATCGTTTCTTCACGGAAGGGTTCGCCGGGCCGCTCACCGGCCAGCCACCTCTGTTGCAAACACCCGTGGTGAGCTTCGGCGAGCTGAAGAGTCTGCTGTCTTCGACGGGGCTGAATTTCCCGAGCAATGTGGTGGGTGCTGACGTCGAAGGGTACCTGCCCACGGTGATGAATTTCAGCCTCTCCGTCCAGCGTGATATCGGCTACGGAACCGTGCTGGACGTGGGTTACGGGGGCTCGCTGGGGCGCCACTTGCTATGGCAACGCGACATCAACCCGGTGCCCTTGGGCGCTAACTTCGATCCTAAGAATGCCGATCCCACTCTGGCCTCGGGCCCGCTGCCCAGCGCTTTTCTGCGCTCGATCCCGGGTTACAACGCCATCAACATAATGGAAGGGGCCAGCAGCTCGAACTACCACTCCTTGCAGGTGCAGGCCAAACGGCGTTTTACCTCGGGCCTGCAATTCGGCGCCGCGTGGACCTGGTCCAAGACCATGGATTTCAACGATGCTGACAGCGATTCGGTGAGTGCTTTGGTGCCGCTGCGCGTATGGAATTACGGGCTGGCGAGTTACGATCGCACGCACGTCTTGAAAATAAACTACGTTTGGGATGTACCGGCGCCCCGCGTCACCCATGTGTTGTTGCGGCATCTGACCGGGGGCTGGCAGCTATCCGGCATCACCAGCTTCGTCAGCGGCGCGCCCTTGGGCGTTGGGTTCTCGACCACGACGCCCGTTGACATAACCGGGTCGGCTTCTCAAGGCGCGCGCATTGTCGTGCTGGGGAATCCCGTATTGCCCAAGAGCCAGCGTACCTTCTACCGGAATTTCCGCACCGAGGTTTTCCGCCTGCCCGCAGTGGGCAGTTTGGGCAATGCGGCCAAGACTTTGATTCGCGGTCCTGGGGTGAACAATTGGGACATGGCGGTGTTCAAGGATTTCCCGTTGAGGGAAAGGGTGCGCTTGCAGTTTCGCTGTGAGCTTTACAACACTTTCAACCATACTCAGTTCTCGGGTCTGGACGCCTCAGCGCGCTTCGACCCCAGGACGGGAGAACAAGTCAACATGCGTTTTGGCCAGTTCACTTCCGCCCGTCCGCCGCGGATAATACAACTGGCCTTACGCTTGAGTTTTTGAAGACGGTAAACTTAAGTAGGAGGTCATTATGCACAGGCGGTGGTTGCTTATTCTGGCCCTGCCTTTGCTGGCCGCTGCGCAAACGGCCACGCTGACGGGCCGCATCCTCGATCCCAGCGGCGCGGTGGTGCCACAAGCGCGCGTAGGCGCGCGCAACGTTGAAACCGGTGTGGTCTCCACTACGGAGACGACTATCGAAGGCTACTACACGCTGCCGGCTCTGCCTCCCGGGCGCTACGAGGTGACAGTTTCCAAACCGGGCTTCGTGCCGGTCCGGCAGGCGGGTATCGAGCTGGCGGTGCAGCAAATCGCCCGTCTGGATGTCACGCTTCAGGTGGGCGCGGTAAGCGAAGCGGTGGAGGTGCGTGCTGAGGTCCCCCTGCTCGAAAGCGAAAGTAGCACGCTGGGGCAGGTGATAGGCACCCGGCAGGTGAGGGAGTTGCCGCTTTTGGGCCGCAACACTTACGCACTGGCCATGCTGGTGCCGGGCGTGAGAAACTCGGCCGGCGTCAACAACCTGGTCATTGACCAGATCAGCACGGTCTCCTATTCCATCAACGGACAGCGCGCCACCGCTAACGAATTCCTGCTCGATGGGGCGCCCAATACCGCCGCTTCGCAGAACCAGCCGGTCGTCAACCCGAATCCGGACATGGTGCAGGAGTTCAAGGTGGAGACCAACAGCTTCGCCGCCGAATACGGGCGCGCCGCGGGCGGGGTCTTCAACGTAGTCACCCGCAGCGGGACCAACGAGCTTCATTTGTCGCTTTATGAGTTTTTCCGCAACGACAAGCTCAACGCCAACGATTTCTTCGCCAATCGCTCGGGAACGCCGCGCGCTCCCTTCCGCTTCAACCAGTTCGGCGGGACCCTGGGCGGCCCGGTATTTATTCCTGGAGTGTACAACGGCAAGAACCGCACCTTCTTCTTCGCCAGCACGGAGCTTGTGCGCTTTATCCAGGGAATTACATTTACGGCTACGCTGCCCGATCCCCGGCATCTTACCGGGGATTTGTCCACGGCCCGGCTGGCTGATGGGCGCTTGGTGACCGTCTACGACCCAGGCACGCTCGAGCCGAACCCAGCCGGCGGCTTCCGGCGCCAGCCCTTCCCGGGCAATGTCATCCCGCCTAACCGCATTGACCCGGTGGCGCGCAACGTGGCCAAACTTTTCCCGCCTCCTACGGCGCCAGGCCAGCCGCTGGGGGTGATCAACTACACACGCACGGACGGTAATCGCGTGCCCAAGGATACTTACAGTTTCCGTGTAGACCACAACTTCAGCAGTAACGACCGCATCTTCGTGCGTTACTCATACGACGACACGCCTTTTATCCGGGCCCCGGCCTACGGTGAGCAGTACCGCAGGATCGCGCCCACGGCCGGCCCCCAAGTATTCACGCGCTGGAACGGAGTAACCGAATACTCCCACGTGTTTTCGCCTACCCTGCTGGGTGTGTTTCGTTATTCGGCGGCGCGCCTGATCAACTTCCGGCGCCCGTATTCGGATAACTACGATATCGAATCGCTGGGCCTGCCTTCCTATATGCGCCAGGGCATGGTGGACCCCATCTCGCTGCCCGCCATAATTATCACCGGCTATTCGGTCACGGGCTCCATACCCAACATCATAGTGGGCGGGCTGATCGGGGCCACAGACCTGATCCGCTTCGGCCACACCCTGCAAACTGTGCAAGGAAACTTGACCAAGAACCTGGCGGGGCATACCCTCAAGTTCGGTGGTGAGTTTCGCTCAGTCCAATTCAATACCCAGCAAACCGGCGATACCGCCACCAACTTCAGCTTCAGCCCAGCTTGGACGCAAGGGCCTAACCCCACGCAATCCAGCGCGACCGCCGGGCTCGGGCTGGCCACCTTTCTGCTGGGCATCCCCAGCGGCGGCGTAAATCCAGCGCCCGCCCTTGCCCTCACGCAGAAGTACCATGCCGTATTCTTCCAGGATTCCTGGAAGCTGACGCCCAAGCTGACCGTGAATTGGGGCGTACGCTATGAGTATGAAACGCCCCGCACGGAGCGCTTCAATCAACTGACCAACTTCGACTACAATGCGCCCTCCCCCCTGAAAGTGCCGGGTATGGACTTGCGGGGCGGGTTAACCTTCGTGGGCGTAGGCGGCCTGCCTCGCTACAACGCCAACCCCGATCGCAACAATGTTGCTCCTCGCCTCGGCATCGCCTACAAGCTGGCTCGACGGACGGTGGTGCGGAGCGGCGCCGGGCTGTTCTATTCAACCACGGCGGGCGTGGGCGGTGGAGCGAGTGCCTTCGGTGTGTCTGGCTTCCAGGCGGCCACCAGCATTGTGACGAGCTTGGACGGGCTCACCCCGATCGTCAAATGGAGCGATCCTTATCCCGGCGGCCTCTTCAACAAGCCCACGGGATCGAGCCTGGGGTTGGCCACACTGCTAGGGCAGTCAGTGCAATTCTATGACCGTGGAAACCAAACCCCCTACGCCGCGCAGTGGAACTTCAACATCCAGCAAGAGCTGCCGGCCGATTCGGTACTGGAAATCGGCTATGCCGGCAGCCGCGGCCTCAAGTTCCAGCAAGGGCGGACTTGGAATCAGTTGCACCCGCAGTTCTTGGCGCTGGGCGACGCCTTGCGGCAGCAGGTAGCCAATCCTTTCTTCGGTCAGATCCAGGTGGGAGCGCTGGCGCAGCGGACCGTAACGCGGGCACAACTGCTGCGTCCCTTCCCGCATTTTCAGGATGTTTCGTCGCAAAACGCCTCCTGGGCGTCTTCGACGTACCATTCGCTGCAAGTTAAAGCCGAGAAGCGTTACGCCAGCGAGCTCAGCATGCTACTTTCTTACACCTGGTCCAAGCTGATGGATTACGGCATTGGGCCTTTTGCGGGCGAGACGTTGGGAGCCAGTACTTTCCAGAATCACTACAATCTGGCTGCCGAATGGAGCTCCTCGACCATGGACCAGACCCACCGGTTGCTGTTAAACGCCGTCTATGAGATACCCATTTTCCGACAGCAGACTGGCGTTGCAGGCAAACTGCTGGGAGGCTGGCAGGTAGGGGCCATCTGGTCGAATCTATCCGGTGGACCGCTGGGCATCACCTCAGCCGTGAACAACACCTTCTCGCAGGGGGGTGGGCAGCGACCCAACTGGAATGGTATCAACCCATGCCTGGAGAATCCTACGCCGCACCGCTGGCTGAACGCAGCCGTGTTCTCGACCCCTCCCGCTTACAGTTTCGGCACGGCGCCGCGGACCTTCAACGGCTGCCGCAGTGACAAAACTGCGCAGGTGGATCTTGCCTTGGCCAAGAACACTCGTCTGGCCGAGCGCTGGACTTTGCAGTTCCGCGCCGAAGCCTTCAATATCGCCAACACGGTTCGTTTCGCTCCGCCCAACCAAAACTTCGGCAACCCGCAGTTCGGCGTGGTAAGCGCGCAAGCGAATTTGCCCCGCATTGTGCAATTCGCGCTGAAGCTGGTGATGTGAAATGATCCGCAATTTGTTGTTATGGCTGGCGGCTGGCGTAGCGTGGGCAGCCGAGCCCAGCCTGCTTCACGTGGGCGCCATCGGGCACGAGTTCCGCCAGGATGATTGTCCTTCGATCGCGGCTGGGCCGGATGGTTCCGTATGGGCCGTCTGGTTGAGTTTCGACGGGCAGCGCGATGACCTTGCCATACGGCGTTTCCAGGAAGGCAAATGGGGCACCATGCAGTGGGTGCCGGGCACCAGTGGAGACAGTTGGCTGCCCCAGATATTGGTTGATGCGGCTGGTCGGCCGTGGGTCATCTGGTCTCAGCAAGTGGACGGCAACTGGGATCTCTACGCGCGCTGGTTCGATCCCGGCAAGCAGCAATGGGGTCCTCTGGAGCGGCTGACCACTGACCCGCTGCCGGATATCAATCCGCGAGTGTTCAGCGATTGCCAGGGGCGCGCGGCGCTGGTCTGGCAAGGCTTCCGCGGCGGCTTCAGCAACATCTTCCTGAGGATTTTCGAAGGGCAGCGCTTCACTCCCGAAGTGCGCGTCACGCGGACCGCAGCCAACGATTGGGAACCGGCGGTGGCGTTGGACGCCCAAGGGGTGGCGTGGGTGGTCTATGACAGCTATCGCAACGGCAATTACGATGTGTTCCTGGCGCGAGTCAGGGCGGGGGCCCTGGAGGGCCCGGAGCTGGCGGTGGCTGCGACGGCCCGCTTTGAAGCGCGCCCGACGGTGGCGGTGGACTCGAATGGTCGCGTGTGGGTGGCTTTCGAGGAAGGGCCCGTGAACTGGGGTAAGGATCAGGGCTACATCATCCGCGAGCGGCAGACCGGCGCGATGCTTGGCGGGCGGCGCAGCGTGCAGGTGCGCTGCTACTCGGGCGCCGCTTGGCGCGCGCCCTCTGCCGTGTTGCCCCAGCAGTTTAGGGACGGCTACGCCTTCCAGCCCCATTTGTTCGCGGACGGCAGAGGCTCGTTATGGCTCGTGGCCAAGCTGCGGCGTGTCAAAGACGGGCCGCCGCCGGAACTGGCGCTGCGGGCGGGTTACCAGCCGCTGGGCCAGCGCGGTTATTGGGAATACTGGCTGACGCGGCTGGAAGGCCCTACGTGGTCGGAGGCGGTGGCCTTGCCTTCCAGTCGCGGCCGCACCAGCACCCGGGTCCATGCGGCGCTCGATCCGGCTGCCAACCTTTGGTTGGTCTGGCCGACCGACAACCGCACCCCCGACAATCCGCACCGTCCCATCCGGGGGCAGGTCTATGCCGCCATGCTTTCGGCACCCGCGCCGGCGAGAGGCGTGACGCTGGAGCCCGTGGTGTCCGACCTTCCTAGGATCAACCTCGCCCACGCGGATGAACCTGGAGACGTAAAAGCGGTCCGCAGTTACGTTACGGTCATCGCAGGGCGCAAGCACCGGCTGGTGCGCGGCGACTTGCACCGGCACACCGAACTAAGCTGGGACATCAGCGCCAGCAGCGACGGTTCGCTGCAAGATTTTTACCGTTACATGCTCGACGTGGCGGCTATGGATTTCGGTGCCTCGACCGATCATCAAGGCGGCGCCTGGCCTTACTGGTGGTGGTACACGCAGAAGATGACGGATATGCACCATGTGCCGGGCGCCTATGTGGCCCTGTACGGTTACGAGCGCTCGACCGCCTTCCCCTTTGGGCACCGCAACGTTTTCTTTGCGCGTCGCGCGGAGGCCCGAGTCACCCCATTCTTTATGCGGCCGGGTACCCAGGGCTTCACACTGCCGCCAGGCCCGCAAGGCGATGAACCGCCGGTCGGGACCAATCAGGTCGTAGAGAACGATACCCCGCTGCTGTGGGAGGACATTCGGGGGCGAAACGCCATCGCCATCCCGCACACTTCCGGCAATCGCATGGGGACCGACTGGCGCTTCTACGATCCCGAGCTGGAGCCTGTGGTAGAAATCTTCCAAGGCTGCCGCACCAGCTTCGAACAACTGGGCGCGCCTTACGTGGCCCGCGAACCTGAAGATGCCGAGGCTATCAAAGTGGACGGGTTTCAGCCGGAGGGCATGGTCTCTAATGCATGGCAAAAGGGCTACCGCCTCGGCACCATCGCCAGCTCGGATCATTTCTCCACGCACATCTCTTACGCCATGGTGTTCACGGCCGACTTCACGCGGCAGGGCATCCTGGAGGCTATCCGCCGGCGCCACACCTATGCCGCCACTGACAACATCGTCCTTGAGGTGCGCATGGGAAATTATTTCATGGGCGATCGTGTTTCCGCGTCCAAGCCGCTTCCCATCAGCGTGAAAGCTCGGGGCACGGCCGCGGTCACGCGCCTGGACATCATCCGGGACGCGCGCGTAATTTACTCCGCGCAGCCCGGCGCCCGCGACGTGTCGCTTTCCTTCATGGATACGGCGCCGGGCGCCGGCCGGCATTATTATTACGTGCGCTTGTTGCAGGCCGACGGAATGATCGCCTGGTCGTCCCCTTTCTTCGTGAACTGGTGAGACAGGAAGCGAGGCTCAAGTCCTCGCGCCGGGCTCACCAGAGTAACTTCAGCCCGAATTGAACTTGCCGGGGAGCATTGGATTGCGAGCTGACGATGCCGAACGAACCGGAAGTCACGCTGGTATTGGGCGTGCCGAAACGCGGCGTGTTCCAGACGTTAAGTGCGTCGGCGCGGAACTGCACGCGCACGTTCTCGGTCGGGTAAAACTCCTTGGAGAGGCCCAGATCCCAGTTCCTCACCTTGTCGTTGCGCAAATCGGAATGGCGCGGGCCCATGTTGCCGATGGTGAAGGGGGCGGGCTGGGCGAAGGCGGCCGTATCGAACCAGCGTGCCAGGCGCTCTTGCGGGCGCCCGCTTAGCTTGGCGCTATAGCCTTTGGAGTCCGCGTAAGCCGCCTGATTGAAAGACCGGCTGACGTTGCTGGCTGAAATGCCGAAGGCGGTTCCGCTCTGGTAATTGGTGATCCCGGTGACTGCCCAGCCGCCTGTCAGCGTGTTCAGCCAGCGGGGCATCTGCGAGCCGAAGCGCTTTCCGCGCCCGATGGGCAGCTCATAAATGTAATTTATGATGAACCGATGCGGGACATCCAGGTCGGTGATGGCCCGGTTAAGCCGGATGCGATAACTATCCTGGAAGCCACCCTCGCCGTTATCAATGCTCTTGGACCAGGTATAGGATCCCTCGAATTGCAAGCCTGCGGAGAGGCGCTTCTTGGCGGTGACTTGCAGGCCATGATAAGTCGAGGCTGAGCCGCTCGAAAACAACGGGATGATGTCGGTGAACTGGGGGTAGGGCCGCAGTAATTGGTTGCGGGCGACGGTGCGGTTGGCGAAGAAGCCCGGGCCGCCGGGAGTATAGAAGGGGTTTTGCACTGTTTCGAGCAGCCGGTTACCCAGCGACATCAGCTCCAGAGGCATTTGGTTCAGAGTAAAGCCGCTCTCGCCGCCGCGGGAAAGCTGCAAGCCGCGCGTGCCGACGTAGGCCATCTCCAGCAGCATCCTTGCCGGCAGCTCGCGCTGGATGGTGAAATTCCACTGCATGGACCAAGGAGTCACGGTGTCGCGCAAGGGCGCTTGAATGGGCCCGCCCACTCCGGTCAGCAAGCCGCCCGAAGCTCCCGGCGCCGGCTTGAACCCGTCCGGAAACGGGTTACGGAGCAGGTTCAGGGGAGTCAGGCCGCCGTCGGCAGAAGTCTGCCAGGTGTTCTCCACGCGGAACCCGTAAGGCCCCACCGTGCCCATGGCTTCCTGCGGCGAGAGGCCGAACAGGTGGCCGTAGCCCAGCCGGATGACGGTCTTGCTATCAAGCTGGTAAGCAAGGCCGACACGGGGCGCGAGGTTGTTTTTGTCGGGAATAAACTGGTGCCGGGGATTGCCGTCTACGCCCACAAATTTCAAGCCGCCCATCAGGCCGGCTAACTTGGAAGCCAACGGCGAAGGCACGAAGGGATCGAACCAATTCATGCGGTTGAAACGTTCGGTGCGGGGCTGGTCGTAGTCGTAGCGAACCCCGAGGTTAAGCGTCAGCTTGCGAGTCAGGCGCCAGTCATCCTGTAAATAGCCCGCATAATAAAAGCTCTGCGTAGCCACGTTCTTCCAGTTCTGATAGAGGTTGCCGCTGGACCCCGCACCCAGCAGGAAGGAAGCCAAGGCGTTACCCGCCGTCGCGCTAGCCACCGTAGGATTGGGCCCCTGCGTGAAGGAGGCGCTGAAATTGAAGCTGGCCGAGCTGCGCGCTTCCCACACATTTACTCGCAGCAAGCGACCCTCAAAGCCGTACTTGAGGCTATGAGGTCCCCTGATTTGGCTCAGGCTCCCGACCAGCGTCCAAGTATTGAAGCCGCTTCGCCGGTGATCCCCGCCGCCCAGGCTCCTGTAGCCGGAGATGCTGAAGCCCGGAAACAGCAAGCGATCGGCGGCCAGGTCAATTGAGGTCGGCAGCCCCAACTGAGAGGGCCGGAAGCCGAGGCTCTGGTTGTTATAAACGAACAGCGTGCGGGCGAAGCCGGCCCGCAGTGTCAGAATCGTGGTGGGTGAAAGCGTGTGGGTGTAATCAGCCACCGCGTTGTGCATGTGGTTTTCGGTGATGATGCGGCCTTCCGCAATGGTGAGCTCTTCCGGAAAGAACTTGGGCGGGGCGTCTTTGTTAGTCCGGTTCGAGTAGCGGGCAAACATGCGCCGGCTGGCGCTGAGATTGTGATCCAGCTTGATATCGAACTGGTTGATGTCGAGCGAGCGCGCCCCAGTCTTGTAATAGTTGTTCTGCCCCGTGATAGGGTTACCCGCCGTGTTGGGCTGCGGAAAGTACTTCATCGCATTGACCGCCACAGGGTCGAACATAGAAGGCGGAATGACGTTGCCGGGGAACGGGTCGCGAACGTAAGCCGAGCCGCTCGGCCTGGTGGTAAAGGGGTTGAAGATGGTGATCATGCGGCCGTTGGCGGCGAAGGTTTGTGAAAAGTCCCCGGCTCGCTCCCTATCCCGTGGCACGGTGGTGGTGGTGGCGCTGGCGCTGCGCTCGCGCAGGCCGGCGTAATCGAACAGGAAGAAGGTCTTGTCGCGGCGAATGGGACCAGACAGGTCAGCGCCGAACTGATTGCGCTTGAAGCTGGCCAGGGGGACCCCATTGCGATTGGAGAAAAAGCTGTTGGCGTCGAACTCGGAGTTGCGCAAAAACTCGACCAGGCTGCCGTGCCAGTGGTTAGTGCCGGAGCGGTAGACGACGTTGAGGATCGAGCCTTGGCTGCGGCCGAATTCTGCCGGCGGGTTGGCGCCCATCACCTTGAACTCCGCGATGGCCTCTACGGAAGGGAACACGGAGACGCCGCCGGCGCCGTTGACGGTGGGATGGGAGGCGGCAATGCCATCCACCATGGTGTCCAGCATGCGCACGCGCGCCCCGTTTACTGAGTAGCGCATATCGTCATAGTTGATCCCGACGCTGCCCGCTACCCCGGGCGTCAAGAAAACCAGAGCGTAGGGGTTGCGCGTGTTCAGGGGCAGGTTAACGATCTCACGGTTCTCCACCACCTTACCGACTGAGGAAGTATTGGCCTCCAACAGGGCCGCCTCCCCACTAACGGTGATGGACTCGGTGACTTCTCCGATTTCCAGGGTCATGTTCAGGGTCAGGTCCTGGTTGACTTGAACGACCACGCCGTCGCGCACGTACTTCTTGAAACCGCTTGCCTCTGCGCTGATGCTATAGGTGCCGGGTGGCAGGTTGGTCAACACGTAATGACCGGCTTCATCGCTGGTGGCGGTTTGGCGTATGTTGCGGGTTGCTTCGATCGCGATAATCCGGGCGTTAGGTACGGCGGCCTGGCTGGCATCGGTGATCAGGCCGCGAATAGAGGCGGTATAGGACTGCGCCCATAGGGACGCACCCATTGCAAACGCCAGTAGCGTCGCCCTGAACGGGCCGGAAAGGGGGAAAGGCAGGCTCCTCATGACTTGTATTATGCCCGCTAACGCACGCAGTATACAACCCTCCTTCGCAGCCTTCTGGCTGGTCGCCGCGAACGGCCTTTACCCGCAGTTGACAACGTGCCCGGGAGGCCGATAAAATTGGCGCTGTTCGAAACAAATCGGGGCTCGCGGCGCGAAGCGCTGGCCCCAAGATTAGGCAGAGACATACTATGAGATCGGATAGTCCTAGAAGGCCCCTCCGTTGGGTGCGTGCCTGCCTTTTTGCCTGCCTCGTTGCCCTGCCGCTTGTCGCGCAGTTCGAAACGGCGACCGTGGTGGGTACCATCCGCGATCCTTCCGGCGCAGTAATCACCGGTGCCCGGGTGACCTTGGAGAACCTGGGGACCGGTATCTCCGCGACTGCACAGACTGACGAAATGGGCAACTATTACTTCTTTAATGTGCGCGCCGGCACGTACCGCGTAAAAGCTGAGGCGCCCGGGTTCAAGCTCGCTGTGGCCGACACTTTCACCGTGGCTGTCGCCGCCCGTCAGCGAGTGGACTTGACGCTGGAAGTGGGTACCGCCACCGAGAGCATCACAGTGACGGGGGCGGCGCTGGCTTTGGAGACCGAGACCAGCGCGCGGGGAACCATCGTGAGTACGCAGCAGGTAGTGAATCTGCCGCTGAACGGGCGCGCCTATGCGGACCTGGCGCTGCTGGCGCCTGGGGTGAGGCGCAGCGTGATCGCTAACTCGCGCGACGCCTCCTTCAACGTGAACGGCATGCGCAGCTCGCAGAACAATTTCTTGCTGGATGGCGTGGACAACAACGCTTACGGCACATCCAATCAGGGCTTCTCGAACCAGGTGGTGCAGATTACGCCCGACGCCATGCAGGAATTTCGCCTGGAAACCAACAATTTCAGCGCCGAGTACGGGCGCGCAGGCGGGGCCATCGTCAACGCTACTATCCGCAGCGGGACCAACGAGTTTCACGGTTCGCTGTGGGAGTACCTGCGCAATACGAGCCTCAACGCCACCGGCTTCTTCAAGCCGGTGCAGAACCGCAAGCCGGTGCTGATCCAGAACCAGTTCGGCGGTGCCCTGGGCGGGCCGATCCGCAAGGAGAAGGCGTTCTTTTTCGCGGATTATGAGGGGTACCGGCGGATTTCACGCACGGTGAGGTTTGCGACCATCCCGACGCTGGAGATGCGGCGGGGCATTCTGGGCGTGCCCATCATGAACCCGTACACGGGCGAGCGCTACATGGACGGGGTGGTGCCCGAGCGGGTGATCACGCGCTTTGCGCGCGAGGTCTTGAACGACCTGCCGGCGCCCAACCGTCCAGGTTTGGCCAACAACTTCCAGAGCGAGCCGCGGCAAACCCAACAGACGGACAAGGGCGACATCCGGCTGGATCAATACTTCAGCTCCAAGCTGACCGGCTTTCTGCGTTACAGTCACCGGTTGATGAACAACTTCGAGCCGCCCGCGATTCCGGGGCCCTCGGGCGGGGATTCAAACGCCGATGTCCGCGTGATGAACTGGCAATGGGCCTTCGGCATCACGTACACGCTGAGCCCGGCGACGCTGCTTGAATTCCGCATGGGCATTTCGCAGACCGAGGGCGGCAAGTTCCCGATGTTCCGCGGCACGCAGACCATCGGAGAGCGCTTTGGCATTCCGAATGTTCCCAAGGCAACGCGGTACTCGGGCGGCATCAGCAAGCAAAACATCAACGGCTTTACCGGCTTGGGCGTGCAATCGAGCAATCCGCAGTTCCAGGATCCCTTCGTGCTCGATCCCAAGTTTAATTTGGCCAAAGTGGCGGGACGGCATTCCATCAAGACGGGCTACGAGCACCAGCGCATTGACACCGCCATTGACGACTTCCATCCTAAGTACGGTTCCGACGCTTACGCCGGCCGTTTCTCGCGGGTGCCTGGCACGCCCACCTCGGACATGCAGTTTCTGGCCGACTTCCTGTTCGGGGCGCGCTCGCAATACCAGTTGTCAAATGACCCGGTGATGGACTATCGGCAGCGCATGCACTTCTGGTACGTTCAGGACGACATCAAGGCTACCGCGCGGCTGACCCTGAACGCCGGGCTGCGTTACGAGTTCGCCACCCCGCAATACGAGGCGCGCAACCGCGTCTCCAACTTTGATGCGGCCAACATTGCCTTGCTACAAGCGCGCGGGGGCTCGCTGTACGATCGCGCCCTGGTCCGTCCCGATAGGACCAACTTTGCGCCGCGCCTGGGCATGGCTTACACGCTCACTCGCCGCACAGTAATCCGGACCGCTTATGGTCTCAGCTACATGCACTTCCATCGCATGGGCGGGGAAAACATCCTGGCCTACAACTTGCCCCATGTGCTCAACCCCATCATTGACCAGTTGCCGCCCACGGTGGCCGGCTCCGGCTTGCCGCTGTGCACCGGCACCAAACAGAGCCCGTTTGAGTGCTTTCGCCCGACCGAGATGGGTTATCCGGACAATTTCCTCTCGCTCGCCAACATCAGGCAGATCGGCGTGCGGACCAATTATATTCCGCCGGATACGCCCACGGCGTACACACAGAGCTGGCACTTCACGGTTCAACGCGAGCTGGCGCGGGATCTGGTCCTGGATTTGGCTTACGTCGGCAATCGCAGCGTGCACCTGCCCATCCTGGGCGACTACAACCAGGCGCGGCCGAACCAGCCCAACGAGAACCTGCCGATCCAGGCGCGGCGGCCCATCCAGAGCTTCGGCTACATCCAGGTTTGCTTCAACGGGGGCTTCCTCAACTATCACGCCTTCCAGACCAAGCTGGAGCGGAAGTTCTCAGGCGGCTTCTACCTGCTGAATTCGTTCACCTGGTCGAAGGGAATTGACAACGCCTCCGGCCACCTGGAGGCGCACAACGGCGACAACTCGCGCGTCAACTACCGCGATTTGAAGAACGAGAAGGGCGTCTCGGGCTACCACCAGCCGTTCATCAATGTGACCACCGTGCTGTGGGATCTGCCCTACGGGCGCGGGCGGCGGTTCGGCGCCTCGGCGCATCCGGCGCTGGAGTTTCTGCTCGGCGGATGGCGGCTGGCGGTCATCAACTTCGCCTATGCCGGCATGCCGGTGAACCTGACCTACAACCCCAGCTCGCAGTTCCAGGTTAGCTCGGCGCCCACCTACCGGCCCAACATCACCGGCGATCCCATGATGCCCAAAGGGCAGCGGCGGGCCGAGCGCTGGTTGAATCCGGATACGGTGCAGATTCCCACGGACCCCTCGCGACCCTTCGGCAATGCGGGGCGCAACATCGCAGTGGGGCCGGCGCTGCACCAGATGAACTTCGGGCTGCACAAGGATTTCCGGGTGCGCGAAGGCGCGCGCATCGAGATCCGGATGGAAGCGTTCAATTTCTTGAACAAAACGAATTTGGGTACGCCGAACTCGAACCGCTCGAGCGCGGCGTTCGGTACAATAACCTCGTTGACGCAGCCAGCGCGTGAAATTCAGTTGGCTGTGCGGTACGCGTTTTAGTTTTTCAGGAGCTTTAGAACAGAGCACACAAGGAGCAACTTATGAGGTGGGAGAGCTGGAAGCTTGGGGTGTTGGTGTTGCTGGTCGCGGCGACGCTGCGCGGGCAGGGTAACTTGGCCACGCTGAACGGAACAGTGACTGACCCGACGGGCGCGGTCATCGCGGGAGCGACGATCGCGGCCGAGCACGAGGAGACGGGGCTGAAGCGTCAAGTGACGACGGCGGCCGCGGGCACTTACGTGCTGGCGCAGTTGCCCATCGGGACCTGGCGGATCACGGTGGAAGCGCCCGGGTTCCGTCCAGTGAGGTTCGAAAAGATCGTTTTGCAGGTGGGAGATACGCGCACGCTGGATGCACAGCTTGAAGTGGCGACGATCCGGGCCGAGGTCGAGGTGCGGGAAACGCCGGTACCTCTGGAGCGGACCACCGCCGCTTTGGGCACGGTGATTGCCTCACAGCAGGTGCGCGAGATTCCACTGAACGGGCGACACTGGGCGAGCCTGATGGCGCTGGCGCCGGGCGCGATCAACACCGGCGACGGCAGCCAGCAGACCATCCGGTTCGTGGGCCGTGCCCGGGATGACAACAACTGGACCTTCGATGGCATGGACGCCACCGGGGTAAAAGATCCGCGTCAGGAGGCGGCGCTGCGGCTGATCATCTCGACGGACTCGATCGCGGAGTTTCGCGTCAATGCCAGTTTGTACTCGGCCGAGCTGGGCGGGGGCGCCGGGGCCAACGTGAGCCTGGTCTCCAAGTCAGGGACGAATGAATTGCATGGCGGCCTGTTCGAGTTCGTGCGCAACGACAAGTTCGATGCGCGCAATTTCTTTGACGCGGCCAAGCCGGCCTTCCGCCTGAATCAGTTTGGGGGCAACTTGGGCGGCCCCATCATTGCCAACCGTACGTTCTTTTTCGCCAATTACGAGGCGCTGCGGCAGCGGCTGGGACAGACGCTGTACGCCAGCGTGCCGAGTGCGGCGTATCGCGAGCGGGCGATCGCGAGCTCGCCCGCAGTCCGACCGATCATCGAGGCTTACCCGAAGGGTATGCGACCCCTGGCGGATCCCAACATTGAGGAGCTGTGGGTAGACCGCAGGCAGGCCTGGACCGAGAATTCGGGTACCTTGCGCATTGATCACCGGTTCACGGACTCGGATCTCATTTTCGGGCGTTTCAACGTGGACGACGGGCTGATTGACGCCCCTCGCAGCGTCCTGGCGGTGGACCGGGAGGAAAGCGCTTTTCGGCCTTCGAGTTTCGCGCTGCAATACCAGCGAATCTTCTCGCCCACCCTTATCAACGAATACCGGGCCGGCTATAATCGGTCGGCGCTGACGCGGTACAGCTACGGACCGCTGGGACCTTCGATCAGCGTTCCCGGTTTCCTGACGCTGAACAGCACGAGCATGTTGCTGGAGAGGCCGACCTCGTACTCGATGATTGACAACGTCACCATCACCAAGGGGCGGCACACGCTCAAAACGGGCCTCGAGGTGCGGCGCGTGCACGTGAACGTGGCCGACCCGGCAGTGCACACGACTTCGATCACGTTCGCCAGCCGGGATGATTTGATTCGTAACCGCGTGGATTCCTTCAGCATTAATGCGGGCAGCCCGGTGCTGGGAGCGCGGCGCACCTGGTACATGGCGTTCTTCCAAGATGATTTCAAACTCCGGCGCAACCTCACGCTTAACCTGGGCGCGCGTTACGAGTACTATGCGGTTCCGCACGAAGTCAACCACCAGGAGCGGGTGTTTGACATGTGGGCTTGCCAGGGCTTTTGCCCGCCGGGGACCCCGTGGTACTACCCAGACCGGAACAACATTGATCCCCGGGTGAGCATCGCTTGGGCGCCAGCGGCACTCGGCGATAAGACGGTTTTTCGCATCGGCGCCGGCGTCTTCCACGGTCCGGGGCAGAACGACGACGTCAACGCCTCGCTGGACAACATGGCGGAGCGGTACTCGCTAACCTCACGCGATGTGACGGGCGGGTTGAGCTTCCCGATTGATCGGTTCGTCCCCTTGGCGCAGTCGGGCGGGGTGACGCCGCGCTCGCTGCAACGCGACCGGCGCGATATTTACAACATCCAGTGGGGCTTCTCGATCCAGCAGCAGTTGCCCGCGCAGTTCATCATGCAGGTGGGTTATCTGGGCAACGAAGGGCACAAGCTGTTCGCGCGCAGCTACATCAATGTGATTGACCCGAGGCTTGGCCGCCGCCCGCTGCCCACGTTCGGACGCATGGACGAAAAGCGCAATGACGGCAACTCGAACTTCAACGCCTTGCAGGTGTCGCTGCACCGGGCGTTCCTCCGCGGGTTCCTGTGGGGCACCGAGTACATGTGGTCCCACACGATCAACGACGGCAACCTTGGCGGTGGCGAAGGCGCCCAGCCGCAAAACGTGAGCTGCCGGGCCTGCGACCGGGGCAACAGCGCGCAGGATATCCGGCACACCATAACCAGCAATTGGGTGCTGGAGCTGCCTTTCGGGCCGGGCAAGGCCTATGCCACGAAGGGCGTGGCGGCGAAGCTGCTCGGCGGCTGGGAGCTGAGCGGGATCTGGACGGCGCGCACAGGCCGCGCGGTCAACATTTCCGTATCGCGCAGTTCTTCAGCAGTGCCCGACGGCAACACTTCCAACCAGCGCCCCGACGTCGTGCTGGGCGTACCGATGTATCCGGCTAACCGCTCCAAGACCGAGAACTGGCTGAATATTGCGGCGTTTGCGGTGCCCCGGCCGGGCACTTGGGGCAATGCAGGCCGGCACATCGCGCGGGGGCCGGGGCTCATCCAGGTTGATTTGGCGATTCATCGAAAGTTCCGGCTCACCGAGAATGCGAATCTGGCGTTGCGGGCCGAGACATTCAACCTGTTCAATCGGGCGCAACTTGGCGATCCGAGCGCGAACATTTCGACGCCGGCGACATTCGGGCAGATCCGCAGCCCGCTGAACCGGACCATCGGTACGGGTACTTCGCGGCAAATCCAGCTTGCGCTGCGGCTGAATTTTTAAGCCGGGCGGCGTAGGAAGTTCTGGTCAAGGAGCGAGCAGGATGGGTGCGTGGCTGTTGCTGCTGGCGCTGTGGGTTGCAACGCAGGCAAAGATCGAGGTTCGGCCCGTGCTGGCCACCGAGCCGGTGAGTGATGATCCGGATGATCCAGCCATTTGGGTGAATCCGCGCGACGCCTCCGGGAGTCTCATTATTGCGACAAACAAGGTTGCGGCGCCGCGCGGGGCTCTTTACGTTTACGGGCTGGATGGCAAGACCCGACAAGTAATCGGCGGGCTGGATCGGCCGAACAACGTGGACGTGGAGTACGGGTTATGGCTGGGAGGCCGGCGCGTAGATATAGCCGTGGCCACCGAAAGAATGCAGCGCCGGCTGCGTGTGTACCGTATCTTGCCCGAGGGGAAGCTGGAGGATGTTTCCTCTCTGGATGGTTTGCGAGTGTTCGAAGGCTCAAACGGCGAGCAAGGAGCGCCGATGGGGATTGCGCTCTACCGGCGGCCCGGGGACGGCGCGATTTTTGCGATCGTGAGCCGCAAGGAGGGACCGCGCGAGGGTTACCTGTGGCAGTACCGGCTGATGGATGACGGCGCGGGCCGGGTTCGCGCCAGGAAGGTGCGCGAGTTCGGGCGCTTCAGCGGCCGGGGTGAGATCGAGGCGGTGGCGGTGGATGACGAGCTGGGCTACGTCTACTATGCGGACGAAGGCGATGGGATCCACAAATATCATGCGGATCCCGATCACCCCAAGGCAGCCGAGGAGCTGGCGCACTTCGGAACCAATGGGTTCCAGGGGGACCGCGAGGGTATCGCCATTTACGCTTTGCCGGGCGGGCACGGCTACATCGTGTGCACCGACCAGCTCCCGGGCAACACCAAGTACCACGTGTACCGCCGCGAGGGAAAGCCAGGGCGGCCGCACGATCATAGCGAGCTGGTGAAGGTGTTCTACGGGGGAGCCGATGAGACCGACGGCATCGAAATCACGTCGGCGCCCCTGGGACCGCGGTTCCCGAATGGGCTGATGGTGGCGATGAACAGCGGCCCCAGGAATTTCCTGATTTACCGTTGGGAGGATATCGCCGCTGCCGGTGCGGTAAGGCTGGCGGTGCGCGCCAGGGATTAAACTAAGCACTTATGAAAACTCTCGCCGAAATCATGGGGCGCGTTTCGGTTCCCCTGGTGACGCCGTTTCACGAGGATGAAACGGTGAACCATGAGGCGCTGGCCCAGTTGGTTGACTTCGTCATTACGCGCGATTTTTGCGACTCCATAATTGTGACCGGCACGACGGGCGAATTTTATTCACTTGATGACGAGGAACGCATTGCTATCTGGAAAACGGCGCTGGAGGCCGCGCGCAAACGCGTGCCGATGGTGGCGGGCGTAGGCGCCGCCAGCACCCGTGCCGCCGTGCGCTTCACGCAACTGGCTGAGCGCATGGGCTTCGATGTGGCGATGTGCGTGCTCCCTTACTATTGCCGGCCCACTCAGGAAGGCATCTACCGGCACTTGGAAGCGGTGGCGCGCTCGACCAGGTTGCCGGTCCTGATTTACAACATCCCCCTGTTTACGGGCGTCAACCTGGAGCCGGCCACCCTCCAGCGTCTGGTCGCTATTGAGAACATCCGCGGCATCAAGGAGGAAGCCGGAATACAGCCTACCCAGGCTACCGAATTCGCCCTGCGCACGCCGCCGGAATTCTCCATTTACTGCGGGGATGACACTATGGTCTTGCAAGTGCTGCCCCAGCGCGGGGTGGGCGTGGTGAGCGGGGGCAGCCAGGCCATCGGCAATTGGATGAAAGCCCTAATTGCAGCCTATTATGCGGGCGACAACCAGCGGGCTTCACAGCTTTACTTCCGCTTGGCGCCCTTTTTTGCCTCGCTCAATCAGAACGGCCGCACCAACCCAATTCCGATCCTGCGCGGCGCTATCGAGGTGGTATCGGGGATCAAGATCGGGCCGCCCCGCCGCCCACTGGTCCCTGCCACCCAAGAGGAGATGCGCGTGACCGGAGCTTTGGTACGAAGCTTGGCGGAAGAGCAGCCGGGCTGAGCGGATTCGAGGCTGAAATGCTCTGACCCTCAAGCGTCGCTCCGCCGCCAAGGGACTGTCGCCGTCCGCGCGATAAAATGGATGGTTGACTTGACGGGCAGCCAAGGAGTTTGAGCAAGTTATGGCCGTGCTTTGGAGCGCCGGATCTCCCACTGCGGAGCTGTCGAGCCAAGATCTGAAAGAGGGGCTTTATCAGGCCCTGGGAGCCTTGGGCGAGCGCCGCAGAGTGCTGGCTTTGCCCCCGGACATTACACGGTTGCATTCGCGGGCCGGTGAGCTGACCCGTTATCTGCGCGATTATTACGGGGAGCGGCTCACGCACATTCTGCCCGCACTGGGCACGCACCTGGCAATGACGCCTCCAGAGATCCGGCAAATGTTCGGCGAGCTTGACGTGCGCCTGTTTTGCGCGCATGATTGGCGCCGCTCGCCGGTAACTTTGGGCGAGGTCAGCCCCGAGCAGGTGGGCAGGTTTTCCGAGGGCCTGCTCAGTTTCTCCTGGCCGGTGCAGGTAAACCGGCTCCTGGTAGAAGGGGACTTTGATCTGATAGTGTCGCTGGGGCAGGTGGTGCCGCACGAGGTCAGCGGCATGGCCAACTACACCAAGAACATATTGGTGGGCACCGGGGGCGCGGAGGCTATCAACAAGAGTCACTTCCTGGGGGCGGTCTACGGCATCGAGCGGATTCTGGGCCGGGCGGATAATCCGGTCAGGAGGCTGCTGGATTACGGAGCCGATAAGTTTCTGAAAGGGTTACCAATTGTCTACGTGCTTACCGTAATCGGCCGAAGTGCCAGCGGGCAGTTAGTGGTGCGCGGTTTGTTCATCGGGGATGATCGGGAGTGCTTCGAAAGGGCTGCGCAACTGAGCTTCGCGGTGAACGTGGATTTGCTCGAGCATCCGGTTCGCAAAGTGGTCACCTACTTGGATCCCTCCGAGTATAAGAGCACGTGGCTAGGCAACAAAGCTGTTTATCGCACGCGCATGGCGATCGCTGACGGAGGTGAGCTGATCGTGCTGGCGCCGGGGGTCGCCCGTTTCGGCGAAGACGATGAGATTGACGGGCTGATCCGCAACTACGGTTACGTGGGACGGGAAAGGGTGTTGGCGGCGGTGCAGAAGAATGCCGATTTGGCGGCCAACCTCTCTGCGGCCGCGCACCTGATCCACGGTTCCTCGGAGGATCGCTTCACCATCACCTACTGCCCGGGGGGCCTGAGCAAGGAGGAAATTGAGGGGGTGAACTTCCGCTACGGCGATTTGGGGGCGATGTTAAAGCGTTACGATCCGGCGCGGCTGGCGGAAGGATTCAACACAGTCGAGGGCGAGGAGATCTTTTTTGTAAGCAATCCAGCCACCGGGCTGTGGGCTTGCAGCGATCGTTTCGCCACCGCCTAGCAAAGGCTGTTGCTGGCTGGTGCGGAGAGGGGGACTCGAACCCCCACGGGATCGCTCCCGCTAGCACCTCAAGCTAGTGCGTCTGCCAATTCCGCCATCTCCGCGTCAACCCAGTTCATTTCTTAGCCGGACTAGAAGGTTGCGGCGCGGATTGCCCTTGTTGCGGCGCGGGCGGGATCGGCAGCGGCACGCTCTTGACCGGCACGCCCTGCTCGTTATAGAACGTCACGCTGGGCTTGCCCCCGGGCGCCCCGGGCATGGCGGGAGCGGGTGTCGTCTTTACTGGTTGCCGCTCCAAAACCGTAGATCCGCCGCCGGCGGTGCGCGTAGCGATGATGGCCAGCGTCAGCGAGGTGGCCATGAAGACGCAGGCAGCCACCGTAGTCGCCTTCGACAACAGGGTGGCTGAGCCGCGCGGGCCGAAGGCCGTCTGTGATCCCATCCCCCCGAAAGCGCCCGCCAGGTCCGCTGCCTTGCCGCTTTGTAACAGGACAACGATCACCAAGAACAAACAAACCAGGATATGAATCATGTACAGCAGCGTCGTTATAATCGCCATTGCAGTCCCAGCGCCGCCGCGCGCGTTGAAGCTGCGCCGACCCGCCAAATCCAGTATAGGGAACTCTGCCAAGGGAAGTCAAAGCCCACGCCGGGGCCGCGAGGGATGGTGAAATGCGCCGGGCCAAATCCGCGTAGGGGCTGAGCCGTTGCGGTGTGGGCACCAATATGGTAGCTTAGCGTATGCAGACATGTTCCCAGCCATCGAGCTGCATGCCCGCTCCGAGGTCCCCCTTTACCGCCAGCTCTTCTTGCGGCTCAAAGAGATGATCGGCTCGGGCCAGTTGCAGCAGGGACAGCGGCTGCCGGCCACCCGTGAATTGGCCGGATTACTTGGACTGAACCGCGGCACCGTGACCGCCGCCTACGAGCTACTGGAAGCCGAAGGGCTGATCCAAGGCCATGTCGGCCGCGGCAGCTTTGTTTGCGCCTCGGGCGCCCTGGCTCCCCTGCCTTGGGAGCGGATTCTCCCTCCGCCCGAGTCGCCGCCGGCTCCCTCGTTTGCACCCCATCCCGATCTGATCAGTTTCGCCACCTCGCGTCCGGCCCAGGAGTTGTTTCCCTTAGAAGAGCTGCGGGAGTTGGCCGGCGAACTTCTGCGCCGGCCTGAAGCTCAAAGCCTGTTGCAACTGGGTTCGCCCGCGGGCTATCCGCCGCTGCGGCGTTATTTGCTCGAGGAGGCCCGGCGCCAAGGTGCGGCGCGCAGCCGCGATGACATCCTCATCACCAGTGGCTGCCAGCAAGCGCTGGATTTGTTACAGAGGCTGCTGGTGGGATCGGGCGAGGCGGTATTGATCGAAGACCCGGTTTACCCAGGGCTGAAGAATTTGCTGACGCGGGCCGGCGCCAAGGTCTTGGGCGCACCGGTAGGGGCTGAGGGGATCGTGGTCGAAGAAGTGGCTCGTATCCTGGAACGCTTCCGCCCGCGCATGGTGGTGGTGACGCCCAGCTTCCAGAACCCCACCGGCGCCACCATGCCGCGTGCGGCTCGGCTGGCCCTGCTGCGCCTGGTTCGCTCCGCAGGCGCAGTGTTGGTCGAAAACGACATATACAGCCAGTTGCGTTACGAGGGGCAGCCGGAGCCCTCCCTGAAGGAGCTGGATGCGAGCGGGGATACGGTTCTTATCGGGAGCTTCTCTAAGATCGCGTTTCCAGGCTTGCGGGTAGGTTGGGTGTTGGGGCCGGCGCCCCTGGTGGCCCGGCTCGCCGAGGCCAAGCAGTACTGCGACCTGCACACCGATCAGTTGTCCCAGGCCCTGATGCTGCGTTTCGCTGAATCGGGTTTGCTGGAGACGCACCGCAAGCGTGTCTGCGAGGCGGGGGCGCAAAGCTTGCGCGCCCTTACTGCGGCGGTGGACCGGCATTTTCCGCCGGGCGCCGCCTATCTGCGCCCCGCCGGAGGGATGAACCTATGGGTGCGTTTGCCCCAGCCGCTGGATGCCGCGGTGTTGCTGCCGCGGGCTGAGCGCGAAGGCGCGGTGTATCTGCCGGGCAAGTACTTCGAGGTATCGCGTTGTGATCCTGGCGCCTTGCGCTTGTGTTTTGGCGGCCTCGCACCGGATAGGATCCGCGCCGGGGTCGAAATCCTGGGGCGCGTATTTGCCAGCGAGTTCGAGCGGGCGCGCCGGGCGGAAGCTTGCGAGCCGGCGCCCGCGGTAGTTTGAGATCAGTGCCGCGGCCCAGCCGCGGGGGAGGAGCCAAAGCATGTACCTGGATGATGCTTTTCGCGTGAAAGTAGGTTTGGCGGAGATGCTCAAGGGCGGGGTGATCATGGACGTCACCAACGCCGAGCAAGCCAGAATTGCCGAGAGGGCCGGCGCCGTGGCGGTGATGGCGCTGGAGCGCGTCCCGGCCGACATTCGGCGGGAAGGCGGCGTGGCGCGCATGGCGCCGGTGCGCAAGATCCGCGAGATCATGGAGGCGGTTTCGATCCCGGTAATGGCCAAGTGCCGCATCGGCCACTTTGCCGAGGCCCGCATCTTGGAAGCTCTCGGGGTGGACTACATTGACGAGAGCGAAGTTTTAACGCCCGCCGATGAAGAGCACCACGTCAACAAGCGCGAGTTCAAGGTGCCTTTCGTGTGCGGGGCACGCAACTTGGGCGAGGCTTTGCGGCGAATTGCCGAAGGGGCTGCCATGATCCGCACCAAAGGAGAAGCTGGCTCGGGCAACGTGGTGGAAGCGGTGCGCCACATGCGCGCCATCCAGCGCGAGATTCGGCAACTCACCGTGCTGGGCAAAGAGGAGCTGGTGGCGGAATCCAAGAAGATGGGTGCGCCGCTGGAGCTGGTCGAATGGGTCGCCGAGCACGGCAAGCTGCCGGTGCCGAACTTTTCCGCGGGTGGCATCGCCACGCCTGCTGACGCGGCGCTGGTTATGCAGCTTGGCGCGGAAGCCGTCTTCGTGGGCTCTGGAATCTTCAAGTCGGAGGACCCCGAGGCCCGTGCGCGGGCGATTGTCAAGGCCACCACTTATTACAACGACCCGCAGAAGCTGCTGGAAGCCAGCGAGGAGTTGGGCATGGGTATGCCGGGTCTGGATGTGGCCCACCTGCCCGAATCCGAACGTCTGGCGGTGCGTGGCTGGTGAGCGGCCCCGATGATAACGGTGGGCGTGCTGGCCCTGCAAGGCGATTTCGAGGCACACCTCAAAAGCCTGGAGGCGGTAGGGGTTCGCGCGACGCTGGTCCGCCGGGCGAGCGAGCTGGAAGCGGTGCAGGCCTTGGTGATACCTGGCGGCGAAAGCACGACCATGCTTCGCCTGCTGGAGGAGGAACAGCTTTTTGAGCCGTTGCGGCGCTTTGGGCTTGAGCGGCCGGTGTTCGGCACTTGCGCAGGCGCCATCCTGCTGGCGCGAGAGGTAAGCAATCCGGTGCAGCCTTCGCTGGGGCTGATGGACATAGCCGTCGAGCGTAACGCTTACGGGCGGCAGCTTGACAGTCGCGTGGTGCGCCTTGAGCCGGAGCCGGAGTTTGTGCAGGCGGCCGGCCCCGGGCAAGTGGAAGCGGTCTTCATTCGCGCTCCCATCATTCGCGCGGTGGGCCCGGAAGTGCGCGTTTACTTGCGCTACTTGGGTGATCCTGTGCTGGTCGGCCAGGGACGGCATCTGGCCGCCACCTTCCATCCCGAGCTAAGCGCGGACACGCGCATTCACCGGCTATTTGTGGCCGCATTAAAGGCCGCTTGAGGGCACGACCAGCGGCGAACTTGACGTCCGCTCGAGATGCTTTTGGAAGCGGCGGCGTAGCATGTCAATGAAAGCGCGCCCGCGCAGCCGCTCATTGTCATAAAGGTACAACAAGCGCTGCAAGTAGACCAGGGCTATGAGGACCTCCCCATCGCTGTAAGGGGTAATGCCCTCGCGCTCGCGCAGGCGCCGCCGGGTGTTCTCGAGCGCCTGGCGCACCTCACGGTGTATGCCGGCGGCCAGAGGATTGGCGGGCAGCGTCTCGTAATAGAGGCCGCTTATGAGCGTGCGGTAGGTGCGCACCAGTGAAGCCAGCGCCTCGCGCACGTCCGCGTCCACCACCCCCGGAATGTTCAGCGCCGCTTCGAGCAGCGAGTAGGCGGCCACGTTGATGAGGCGCGCCTTGTTGACCAGGAAATCGTCGCTGACCTCGATGTCAGGGGAAGGCCACTTGTCCGGGTCTGGTTCGGGCAGCCGCTCGTACCGGCGCGCTTCTTGCAGGTACTCGCATTCAAAGGGACAGTTGACGGTGACCTCGCGCTCGGTGCCGCAGCAAACTGAGCAGATCTGCCCGTGGATGCCGGGGCAAGCGCGCCGGGCGCGTCGTGTTTCGCAAAGCTCGCACAGGGACGACATGTCGGCTGGGGCCCGGCGCTCAAAGGCGGTGCGGGCTTCTTCTTATCGTATCATCCGATTTATGCCCCGCAGTGATCTGTTTTTGAAGGTTCAGATCGAGCACGAAGCTGAGGAGCGGCCCCAGGAGCTGGCTGAGGAGATCTGTCGGCAACTGCGCAAGTGGCACGGAGTGCGGACGGCGGAAGTCTCCAGCGTGATGACGCACGGGGAGCCGGAGGCAGGGGAAAAATCATAGCCCGAGGCGCTGGCAAGTGCGGCGCAAGAAGCCGTCGGTCATGCCGGCTATGTAATCGCAAACGACGCGGTAAAGGGGCTGGGAAGCGGCCTGGCGATAGTAGGTCTCGGGCAGGTGTTCGGGGTGGCTCAGGTAGTACTCGAAAAGCGCAGCGATGAGAGCGCAGGAGCGCCGACGCTCCTGTTGGACGGGCTCGGAACTGTACACGCGCGCGTGCAGGAAAGCCTTCAGGTCTTTAACCAAAGGGGCCGTGTCCGGCGTGAAGCAGGCCAGTCGTCGGGTGTGCCGGCGAACGTCTTCCGGATCGCTCAGCCCAGCCGCCTCGGCCGCCACCCGCGTGCCCTCTATTAGGCCTGTGACCAAGGCGTCAATCAACCTGCGCAGAATTTCCTGGAAGCGGACGCGCTCAGAAGTAGCCGGCGGCAAGGTGCGCGTGATCTGGCCGGCGAGGCTGGCGTAGCCCGGGACGGCTGCTACCACTTCGTCCAGTCCAAACAAGCCGGCCGAAAAAGCGTCATCCAAGTCGGCGGTGGTGTAGGCGATCTCATCGGCGGGGTCAATGAGTTGTGCTTCCAAAGGCGGGCGCAGGCCGGGCAGGTAGGGCTCCGCCTCTGGCAGCTCGCCCGGCGCGTAGTCGCGGGAATGCTTTATGATGCCCTCGCGGACCTCGAAGGTGAGGTTCAACCCGGGGAAGCGGGCGTAGCGTTGCTCGAAGCTTTCCACGATCCGCAGGGCGTGCAAGTTGTGATCGAAGCGGTCGGCGAAGCGGCCCATCTGGCGATTGAGCTCTTCTTCGCCGGCGTGCGCGAAAGGAGGGTGACCGATATCGTGGGCCAGGGCCAGGGCCTCGGTCAAATCTTCGTCCAGCCCCAGGTTCCCGGCCACGGTGCGGGCGATTTGGGCGACCTCGATGGTGTGGGTAAGGCGGTTGCGAAAGTGATCGGAAAGATCGGGCGGAAAAACCTGGGTCTTGTCTTCCAGGCGGCGGAAGGCGCGGGCGTGGACAATGCGATCGCGATCGCGCTGAAAGGCGTTGCGGTAGGGATGCTCAGGTTCGGGGTAGCGACGGCCGCGGCTGCGGGCTGCGCTGAAGCGCAGGCCGCTGAGGGGGCCGGGGTTCATCGCCGGTTAGGGTGAGGAAAGCTCGCCTAGCGCGGTCAAGGCGTGGCGGCTGATGACGCTGCGTTCGGTGCGCAGGGGTTCGAGCAACTTGCGTGCCTCCTGGGGCCGACTGCGGGCAAGCAGTTGCGCCAGCAATATGGAAGCGTGTTCCTTAGAGACGAAGTCAGTCGGGTTTTCGACCAGCGAGCGCAACAGCTTCTCGGCTTCGGCCAGCTTGCCCTGGCTGGCGTAGATATCAGCCAGGGCGATTTTAGCTAGCGCAGCATAGTTGGCCTGGCGCGAGTCCGCCACTGGGCGGAGGTGGCGCTCGGCTTCGGCGAAATCGCCGCGGTCGGCGGCCATGACGCCCAAATAATATGTGGCGATCAAAGCCTCCGGGGAGCCGGCGTGCCGGCTGGCCAGCTCGCTGAAAGCTTTCTGGGCGGCCTTATTTTTTTCTTCTTCGCTTGGGTAGCCGGGCATGAAAGGGTTGCCCGTTTGCCCGACCGGGGCGTTGTAGATCCCCAGCGCAGCGGTCAGCGCCTGCTGCCGCACGGCATGTTGGTGTCGGCGATAAAATCGGCTAGCCGCCAGCACCAGAACCAGCGCCAGGGCGATCGCCCCGTAGCGGATTATCTGCCGCCGGTGAGCAGTGAAGAAATCGAGGGCTTGCTCTACCTCAAGGGCAAAGCGATCGGTTTTCAGCTCCTTACGAGTGATTCGCTCCACGGAACCGGACCTCGCTGGGGCGGGTAACTACGATCTTACCACGGGCGGACGCACTCAGGCGCCGAAGCTCTGGATAGCATGCACCTCGTCGTCGTAGATGTCGAAGACCGTATACAGCTTGGTAATTTGCAACAGGTCTTTGACGCGTTTGGTAAGGTTGACCAGTTTGAGCTGGCCCCCCTGGTTGGTCACCGAGGTGTAACCGGAAACCAGCTCCCCGATGCCGGAACTGTCAATGTAGGAAACCTCGGCTAGATTGAGCAATATCTTGCGATGGCCAGCGGCCAACAGCTCGCGGATGCTCTGGCGCAAGTTGCTGGAGCCTTCGCCCAGCGTTATGCGGCCGGAAACGTCCACCACCATAACATCCCCAACCTGGCGGGTACTCAGTTTTACGCTCATCGTTTACCTCCTCAAGGCGAAATGCGCCGCTCAATGACGGCGGAGATATTTGATCATTTTGACTTCGGTGCCCTTGGGCGTCAGGCGGCGCACGGAGAACTCGTCCACGAAGGCCCGGATGAGAAAAATGCCTCGGCCCGACTGCTGCAAGATGTTCTCCTGGGTAGTCGGGTTGGGCAGGGACTCCAAATCAAAACCCTCGCCTTCGTCGGTCACGCTGACCGTCAATCGCTGCTCGCCGCCGCTAATCCGCAAATGAACCTTCTTGCGAGCATTATACCGGTTGCCGTGCACGATTGCATTGATCACCGATTCGCGCACCGCCATACCGAAGCGTTGCTGTTCTTCCTCGCCCAAACCAAGCTGCCGGGCAGCGGCGATGGCCAGTTCCTCGGCCGTGTCGGCGCTTTCCAGGCGTGAGTCCAAGTCCGTTTCGAGCTGGATGAGTTCGCTGCCGCCTTCCGGGATCACTGTAGCGCGCTTCTTGGGGCTGTTGCCAGTCGCCGCTGCTGGAGCGGGTCGTCCGCTTTCCGGCGCTGCGGTCGAACCGATAGCGTAATTGATGAGGCGCGCTGAAGTCAAGGAGGGCCAAAGGGGCGGTGGGGCATTTGGGCGGTGAGCCCGGAAAAGCGGCCCATCAGGGCAAGCCGTGATCAGCGCGGGGGCTTGCGGGCGCAGCCCGGCGCCGCTAGTTACAGCGGCGTCAAGCCCATAGGAAGCATGCTGCCTTCGACTGCTTTTACCCGCACTAGAGTCACGCAATTTCCAGAACTTCCCAAACATCCAACCGCTCGATCCTGATCGTAAGGCCGCGATTGTCGCGCCGAGCTGCCAGCACACGACCAGACGGCTGGCTCTTGACCACCGCGCCGGCATACCGGGCGTCGAGATAAACCTCGATTCCCCACACCGGAATCACCTCATGCATAACGCCCGCCTCTGCGCTGGGGAGGCCGGCGCCAGTGCGGTTGACAAGGTGAATTACAGTGCGACGCGCCTGCTCGTCGCGCCAGGCCGTCATCTCGACCGTATGCGGGGCGCGAGCCCAGACCGGAGGCGGGCAACCCGCCGCCCACTCGGTTGCGTTGGCGATGAGTCGCTTGTAGTCGAAATGGTTCCACCGGTAATAAACCGCGCCCAGCGGCGCGGCGACGTAAATGACCCGTCCCTTGCCATGATTTCGCACAAGCAGCGCAGGCGCCTCTGTTCGCTCGTGTGGAGGATAACCCATGTGGAACCCCGGCAAGGGGTTAATGATGGTCCCCAGCGCCTGTGTCCCGGCGTGCGCGCGCACGCGCGTCTGCAAGGTCTCCTCTACGCAGATCGGAAAATCCAGCGTGAGCCCGGCCGTAACTGGGTGGTGCTTTTCGGGATTGATGTAGCTGTACCATTTCTCGGTCATCCCCGAAAAATCGGCGCCCAGCAGCTCCGAAAGGCGGAAGTTGTTGAGCAGGTTGCCGTCGCCGTCGCGCAGCGACGAGCGGTGAGTGGCAACCAAGCCTCCCCCTTGTTTGACGAACTGCTCCAAGGCGCGCGCGCAATCCTCGGGTAGGCACTCGGCGGCATCCAATATTACAACCACCGCCCCGTCCCACCGGCTAGCGGCAGCATCCCGCTCGGAAATCACGGCAACCGGGACATGCGACTCAAGCAGGGCATGGAAGCAGCCGGCCAAACCATCGCGATGCAAAGCCTGCGAATCCGCGGGCGCAAAGCCCTCCGTGGTCTTTGACCATAGAATGGCCGCATACGGAATCGGCTTTCCCACCCGAGCCCACGGCTGGCGAGCCGCAACCTCACGGAAGGCTGGTGTAAGCGCCTCTAGACTCTTAGCCTCGATGGCGCCGTCGGGTTTGATTTGGTCGTAGTACTGCGGAAAGCCCCCGTTAGCTACTACGGACGCCATTTCGGTGAGCAACGCATCAGCGGACCGTACCTGGTAACTGCGCGAGGTCGCCCTTGTGCCGCCCAGCCGGTCGGCGAAACGCCAAATTTCAATCTCAAACGGCGCGCTTGGCTTGAGCGCCCACTGCTTGCGGCAGAGCAGCGACAGATTGCCGTAGCCCTCGTTGAAGTGGTACTCGTGCGAGACGTAATCGTCAGAATCGCAAAAATCCCAATCCGAGAGCGGCCCCAGCGCGGAGCCATTGTGGGTTACAGTGAGCCGGGGATTGAGGCTGTGAACGAGCTCGATCAGCTCCCTCAGGATCAGGGTATTGAGGCGGCGGCGCCAGCGCAGGTAGCGTTTGCCTGCTTCTGTGGTGTAAAGCGGCCCCCGGGGTATTTCCTCGCCCGTGTCGCGCTTATAACTCCGGCGACACGCCTCGCAAAAGCACGGGATGACGCGACCCCACCAGTTGTAGCCATCCAACCAAAAGCCGTCGAAATCGTAATTACGCACCAGCTCGGTCAAAATGTCTTTGATGTACTGCCGGTGCGGTCCGTTCAAGCAAACCACCGGCCTCTCTTCGCGTGAAGCCAGCAGAGGATTGTCCCTGGCGAGCAAGACGGGCTGGCCGCTTGCGTTTATGGCCCGGCGCTCCGGGTAATCGAACGAGCGGCGATCGCGCGCCAGTTGCACGTAATAAAGAATGGTGAGGCCGCGCTTGCGGCATTGGCGCGAGAACTCGGCCATCAGGTCGCGGTCGCCGAGGTCCGAGTGCTTGTGGCCCACCTTTGTGTTGTAGTAGGCGTTGCCCTGGTTGCACTTGGCGTGCACCAGCAAGGCGCTTGCACCGGCGCTTGTCACCTGCCCCACGATTTTCTCCGGGTCCAAGTTCTTGAGAAAGTGGGGCATCCCAGGTGCGCCTTGATCTAGGGGATCAGGAAGCTGGAAGTCAAGTAGGAATACGCGGGGCTGCTTGCGAAACCAATCCCCGCGCATCTCCGCCGGCTTTGAGGCGTCTCTGATGTGCGGGAGCGCGACGGCGGCGCTCAAGAATTCTCGTCTGTTAATCATTGTTGGGATTCTCAGAGTACCACCCTCAATCCCCACTAGAGCGGAAATCCCACCGAGTAGCGTTCTGGTCGGCCTTCCCGTTAACATGCACTCCGGTGCTGGCGCCGGCTGTAAAATCAACATTATGTCGCTGGTGGTGGTTGGATCGCTGGCTTATGACGGCGTGGAGACCCCTTATGGGCGGCGGGAACGCATGCTGGGCGGCGCCTGCACGTATGTAGCCCTGGCCGCCAGCTATTTCACAGAAGTGGGCATCGTGGGGGTGGTGGGCGAAGACTTCGCCCCGGCTGATGAGCGGCTGCTGGAAGAGCACGGCATAGACCTGCGGGGGCTGGAACGAGCCCCGGGCAAAACGTTTTTTTGGTCAGGTGTGTACTCGGAGGACATGAACGACCGCGTCACGCTGCGCACGGATTTAAACGTTTTTGCAAGTTTCCAGCCGGAGTTGCCCCCCGAATACCGCGCCAAGCCATATTTGTTCCTGGCTAATATCCAGCCTGAGTTGCAGCGCCGCGTGCAACAGCAGATGAGCCGGCCCCGCCTGGTGGGTGGCGATACCATGAACTTCTGGATTGAAAACAGCCGGGAGCAGTTGTTGGAGACGCTGCGGGGCTGGCACGTGCTGCTGATAAATGACAGCGAAGCGCGGCTGCTTTCCGGGGAGCGCAATCTGCGCCGAGCGGCAGAGGTTATACGGCGCCTGGGACCGGCCGTGCTGGTCATCAAGCGCGGTGAGCATGGGGCGGTGATGTTTTCCGATGAGGGGCCATTTTTGGCTCCCGCTTATCCCTTGGATACCGTGCGCGATCCGACCGGCGCGGGCGATTGTTTCGCGGGCGGTTTTTTCGGTTACCTGGCCGAGCAAGGCGTTAGCGCCGCCGGCCCCATCGAGCCGCGGCAATTGCGGCGGGCGGTGATTTACGGATCGGTGCTGGGTAGCTTTTGCTGTGAACAATTCGGCGTGGAGCGTTTTCGCTCCCTGACACGCGCGGAGATAGATGCCCGCTTCCAGGAATTCAAAGCGCTCACGGAGTTCTAGGTCCGCGGTGCGCTGGCGCAGCGCGCTGGAGTCAGCCTGCTTGACAGTGCTGCTAGCGAGCTGGAGCGCGCTCGTGCTGGTGTGGGTGGCCCGCCGCGGGTGGGTGGTTTACTACGGTGACGCGGAAGCGCACTTGAACATTGCCAGGCGCATGGTTGATTCGCGTACGCCGGGCTACGAACAGATAGGCACCGTGTGGCTGCCTCTGCCGCACTTGTTGATGGCGCCCTTGGCGCGACACGACAACCTGTGGAGAAGCGGGTTGGCGGGCGCGGTGCCTGCTTCGGCGGGCTTCGTGGTGGCGGGCGTGTTCTTTTATGCTGCTTTGAGCAGGGCCTTGAGTTCGCGCGCGGCGGCAGCAGCGGGTGTGAGCCTGCTGGCGCTCAATCCCAATTTGCTCTACTTGAAATCCACCGCCATGACGGAGCCGCTGTGGATGGCCGCGCTGGCGGCGCTGGCTTACTTCAGCGTGCGCTACGGGCAGCAACCGGGATGGGGCGCGGCGCTGGGCGCCGGTATCTCGGCTTTGGCTGGGACCATGACGCGTTATGAGGGCTGGTTTGTGTCGCCCTTCGTCCTGCTTTATCTGTTGTGGAAGGGCGGCCGGAGACGATGGGCGCAGGCCGCCGCTTACGGCTTGCTGGCTGTAGCCGGCCCGCTGTACTGGCTCGGGCATAACTGGTGGCTGCACGGCAACGTGCTCGAATTTTACAACGGGCCTTACTCGGCCCGTGCCATTTACGAGCGCAGCCTGGCCCAGGGCATGGCGCGGTACCCGGGCGATCATGACTGGGGCCAGGCTTGGATCCAACTGCGCGAAGCCACGCGGTTGTGCGCGGGTTGGCCGCTCGCGATTCTAGGTGTGGCTGGGATCTTGGCAGGCGTAGCGGGCAGGCGCTGGTGGATATGGGTGCTGCTGGCTTTGCCTGTGTTGTTTTACTGGATCAGTCTTTACGGAGCAGGCACACCGATTTTCGTGCCACATTTGTGGCCCCATAGCTACTACAACTGCCGCTACGGGCTGTGCGCCTTGCCTTTACTGGCCGCGGGCGCAGCAGAGTTGGCCGCGCGGATGCCCCGCCGGTTCCAAGCGTTGGCCGCGCTGGCGCTCGTGCTGGCCGGCGCCTCTTATTGGATTGTGCACCGGCGCGCCGCGGACTGGATCGTGTGGAAGGAGGCACAGGTCAACTCGGAGGCACGCAGGGCCTGGACGCGCCAGGCGGGAGAGTTTCTGCGCCGGGCGTGGCGGCCGGGTGAGGGTATCGTTGCCTGCTTCGGCGATTTGGCTGGCGTTTTCCGTTACGCCGGCATCCCCTTGCGTTACATGCTCCATGAGGGTAACGGGCCGTATTGGCTGGCGGCGATGGCTCGCCCGGATTTGTTCCTCGGCGAGCCTTGGGCGGTGGTAGTTTCTGGAGATGAGGTGGCCACAGCGTTACTGCGGCTGGAGAGGGTCGAGCCGCGCTATTATCGAGTGAAAATGATCACCGTTAAGGGGGGACCGGTAATCGAGATTTATCGGCGTGCTGGGGCGCCTGCCAGCGGCAGCCCCACCGTCGGTGGCCGGCCCTCGATGGGGTCGCCGTGATCAAGATACCTTTCACCAAGGCGCATGGCGCCAAGAACGATTTCTTGCTGACTTGGGCCAATGAGGCGCCTCTTGAGCGCCTGCCTGAGGCGGCACGGGCCATCTGCGACCGGCACAGCGGCGTAGGAGCTGACGGCTGGATCCTGGTAAGGGCCCACAGCAATTCTGCCGCCGAATACGATGCTTCTATCCGCCTGTTTAACGCCGATGGCAGCGAGGCTGAGCTGTCCGGCAACGGCACCCGTTGCGCGGCGGCTTTCTTGCGGGATGCCGGTTTGGCCAAGGATCATATCCGGATACTGACGGCTGCCGGGATCAAGGAGCTGGAGCTGGTGGGCGCCTGCGGGCTTCGCTATCGCTTCCGCATGAATATGGGCCGACCCCAGTGGCGGTCGGAAATGCTCGAGCTGAAGCTTGAGGTGGCGGGCAAGACCTGGGACGCGAGCGCTCTCGAGGTGGGCAACCCGCAGTGCGCCGTCTTCGTCAGCGACTTTGCCTTTGATTGGCGCCGCGTGGGCGCCGAAATCGAGAAGCTGCCCTTGTTCCCGCGCCGGACCAACGTTTCTTTTGTCGAGCGTCTGGATTTACACACCCTTGATGTGCGCTTCTGGGAGCGTGGGGTGGGGGAAACGATGAGTTCGGGCACGGGCGCCACAGGGGCGGTGGCGGCGGCGGCGCTCCGCGGCTGGGTGGTGAGCCCGGTGCGAGTGCTGACGGCCGCCGGACCGCTGGAGCTGAGCTGGGAGGAAGAATTTTTTCTCACCGGTCCGGCGGAGATTGTGGCCGGGGGCGAGTTTTACCTTCTGGAGGATTAGAAAAGGATTGCCATGCAAGCGAGTACTAGCGCCTATGCCAGGCAGTTGCAAGAGAAGATCCGCAGCCGCGCGGCGCGCGTGGGTGTGGTGGGTCTGGGCTACGTCGGCTTGCCCCTGGCGGTTGAGTTTGCCAAGGCGGGCTTCAAAGTTACTGGCCTTGAGGTGGATCAAGAGAAGGTAGCGGCCGTGAATGCGGGTCGCTCGTACGTGCTGGATGTAAGCTCGGCCAGCCTGGCTGCTTTAGTGGAGAAAGGGCTTTTGCACGCGAGCACTGATTTCGCCGCGCTGGCCCACTTGGACACGGTCAATATCTGCGTGCCCACGCCGCTGCGCAAGACCAAAGACCCCGACATGAGTTACGTTGACGCTGCCTGTCGCCAGATCGCTCGCTACTTGCATCCGGGCATGTTGATAATCCTGGAGTCCACCACTTACCCGGGAACCACGGACGAGTTCGTGCTGCCTATGCTGGAGAGGGACCAGTTGCGGGTGGGCCGGGAGTTCTTTCTTTGCTTTTCTCCGGAGCGAGTGGATCCCGGCAATCCGCGCTACAACACGGCAAACATTCCCAAAGTGGTGGGCGGAATCACCCCGCAGTGCACCGAGCTGGGCGCTTTGTTCTACTCGCAAGCGCTGGAGCGGGTGGTGCCGGTCAGCTCCACCAAAGTGGCCGAGATGGTCAAGCTGCTCGAGAACACCTTCCGCATGATCAACATCGGGCTGGTCAACGAGCTGGCCTTGATGTGCGATCGCATGGGTATTGACGTCTGGGAGGTCATTGACGCAGCCGCCACCAAGCCTTTCGGCTTTATGCCCTTTTATCCGGGGCCCGGCCTGGGCGGGCACTGCATACCGATTGACCCCTTTTACCTGTCGTGGAAGACCAAGCAGGCGGGCATCGAAGCTCGCTTCATCGAGCTGGCGGGTTACATCAACGGGCAGATGCCGCTGTTTGTGGTCGAGAAAATCCAAAATGCGCTGAATGACCGCTTGAAGCCCGTGCGAGGCTCGCACATTCACGTCATGGGCGTGGCTTACAAGCGCGACGTGGATGACGTCCGGGAGTCTCCGGCCCTGGATATTATGCATCTGCTCAAACGGCGGGGGGCCCGCCTGAGCTACAGTGACCCCTACGTGCCGGAGCTGACCGTGGATGGCGAGAAATTCGTCTCCCAGCCCTGGGAACAGGCGGTCGGGGCTTGCGATTGCGTGGTGATCGTGACCGATCACTCGGCGATTGATTATGCGGCGCTGGTGGAGCGCTCATCGCTGGTGGTAGACACGCGCAACGCCACACGCGGCCTCAAATCGGAGAAGATCGTAAAGCTGTGAAGGAGGCCTGGCCGGGCAGCCGCGCGTGGCCGGGGAAGCTTGATTTCTTGCGATAATGGCCTCTCGATGATGGTGCGACGCGCGGCCCTGGCGTTAATGACGAGCTGGTTGTTGTGTCCCGCGGCGGAGCTCAAGCGCCCGCGCATTCTGGGCATCGCTCATATGGCCCTGTATGTGAGCGACTTGAGCAAGGCGCGAGCCTTCTACAAGGACTGGCTTGGCTTCGAAGAGCCTTTCGCGCTGAAGGGCGCTGACGGAGCCGACCGCATCGCGTTTATCAAGATCAACGATGTGCAGTACCTGGAGCTGTTCGCTGAGCCGCCCAAAGGCGATGGACAGCTCAATCACATCAGCTTTTACACCGAGGATGTCCGCGCGCTGCGGGACTATCTGGCCGCTGGAGGGGTCAAAACGCCGCCAGCGGTGAGCAAGGGCCGCACCGGCAATCTGAGCTTCACTGTCGCAGACCCGGACGGGCACTCCATCGAGTTCGTCGAGTACCAGCCGGATAGCTGGACGGCCCGTGCCAAGGGCAAGTTCATGCCGCCGAGCCGCATCTCCACGCACATGTCCCACTTCGGCGTGCTAATCGGGGCTTTGAAGCCAGCCATGGATTTTTACGCGGGGCTGCTGGGGTTTCAGGAGACCTGGCGGGGCGGCTCGGGACGCTTCTTGAGCTGGGTCAACATGCGCGTGCCCGAGGGGGAAGACTATCTGGAGTTCATGCTTTACCTGACCCCTCCAGAGCCGCAACAGCGTGGAGTACGCAATCACATTTGCTTGGTCACCCCGGACCTGGCCCAAGCGGTGGCGCAACTGGAGGCTCGAGCGGCCCGCAAACAGTACAAGCGGCCCATCGAAATCAGGGTGGGAGCGAACCGCAAACGCCTGGCTAACCTCTATGACCCCGATGGGACCCGAGTCGAACTGATGGAGCCGGACACCATTGACGGTCTGCCTGCTCCATCCTCTTTACTGCCTCCGCCCCGCTGAACGTTGAAGCGTAGGAGTGCACGCTAACCCTCCTTCGGTGATTAGCCGGAGCTCTGCGCGGGTCCTTAGCCAGCCCTGGGGCGGTCTGAAGGGGGCCGGGGACCGCGGCTGCGGTCCCCGGCTGGTCGGGGCGGATTACTTGGCCACCTCCACCTTGATTGAGCGAGGCTTGGCGACCTCCTTCTTGGGCAGGGTGACGGTCAACACACCGTTCTTGTATTCGGCGCGGACCTTTTCAGGGTCAACCGACTCCGGGATCGAGAAGCAGCGGACAAACGAGCCATAAGCCCGCTCGACCCGGTGATAGCCGACGCGCTTGTCCTCCTTTTCGAAGCGGCGCTCGCCCTTGAGGGTGAGGGTGCCGTTTTCTATTTGGATATCAATGTCTTTGAGGTCTACGTCGGGCAGGTCGGCCTTGAGGATGACGGCCTCATCGGTTTCCATGATGTCCACTGGGGGAGCCCAGGGACGGGTAGTAACGGGTTCGCTGAAAAGGCGGTTTATGGCGTCTTGGAAGAGCCTGAGGCTGGGCAGTTCGAAGCCAGCGAATGGATCGTATTTGGTGATGGCCATGTTTGTGACCTCCTACGTCTCCATAATAAAACATGCGCGCAGATTTGTCAAGGGATCTTAGCGAATCCTTGTGCGGCTAGCCCGCCGCGCTCCCGGCCTCCACTCATACACCCCTTCGCCTCCGCCACGCTTTATAATTCAAGAAGGAACCGTATATGCGCGCCGAGCCGCTGCTCGCCCTCTTGCTAGCCGCAGCTCCCTCGCTCGCCCAAACCAGCCGTCCTTCCCAGCCTGATCAGCAACCCATACGCGTGCAGGTCAACGAGGTGGTGGTGCCGGTAACCGTCACCGACGAAAAGGGCGCCTTCGTCTCCAACCTCGAGGCTAGCGACTTTCTCGTGCTGGAAGAGGGCCGGCCCCAGAAGATTGTCTATTTCAGCCGTGAGCAGGGCCAGCCCGTGGTGGTGGGCTTCCTGCTGGACATGAGCAACGCCACCCGGCTGCACTGGAAGACTTTCCAAGAGGCCGTGCTGGAGCTGGTCTGGACCTTGCTGCCCGGCGACAAGCGTTTTTCCGGTTACCTGATCAGCTACTCCAACGAAGCCGAGTTGTTGGTGGACACCACCCGTGACTCCGAAAAAATCGTCGAACGCATTCGCAAACTCAAGCCCGGCGGCGGTTCGGCGCTGTTTGACGCCATCTGGATGGCTTGCACCAAGCGCAGCTTGATCGAGGGCGAGCCGATCGAGCCACGCCGCGTGCTGGTCATCGTGGGCGACGGCAATGACAATGCCAGCAAACACACCTTGGAGGAAGTGCTCGAGCTGGCCCAGCGCAACATGGTCACCATTTATGGCATTTCCACGGTGGCCTTTGGATTCACCAGCGAGGGCGAGCGAAACCTGAAGCGGCTGGCTGAGGAGACCGGCGGGCGTGTGGAATACCCCTTGCAGGGACTGTACAAGAACGTCTCGGGTTATTTGTCCACACCCTCCGATGAAGGCAACTATGCTTTGAAGGTAGGCACGGGCAGTTATGCGGCTGAGATTGCCAGCGGCATTGTGCGCAGCGTGGCGGCGGTAGCGGGCGAAATAACCACGCAGTACATCTTGCGTTACGTGCCCGAGGATGTGGATTCGCCCAAGCTTTACCGCACGATCGAAGTCCGGGTCAACTTGCCCAACGTAAAGGTGCGTGCCCGCAAGGGCTACTACCGGCAAGGGCCATAAAGGGGAAGCGGGTTTGCTCCGATTTCAGAGGCGAGGAGGGGCGTGATGCCTGCGGGTGGAGTGCCGTGGCCCAGCCGGGCGGAGTACTTGGTGGTGGAGGTGGCCTTGCCCCGCCGCTCACCGCTTCCGGCGGGCATCCTGCTGCTTGACCCCGGCGCCGATCGGCTATATTTGAAGCTGCGGGAAGACTGGGCCGAGTGGGCCGAGCCGGAGGACGCAGAAGTTCTTTCGCTGATAGCCACCGACTGGGAACAACAAGCACAGCAAGCGGGCGCTGCCGCCTTCCTCGCCTTGCTGGAGGATCGCCTCTCTAATACGTTGCGCCTTTCCGAGCGCCGCACAGTGGTGGTAGGCGATTTCGAGCGCGCGCTAGAAAGACTTTACCGACAGGAAATCGAGGGCCGGCAGAGCGCCGTCACTGTGATACCCTTCCGTACCCACGTGCCCGTGTACTCGCTGAGGGCGGCGGCGGGCAGGTTCGGTCCCGAGCAGGAGCCGGAGGCAGAACCGGAGGGCTGGGTGCCGGCGCCGCCAGGCCTCCGTTCAGCCGAGGATTATTTCGCCTGCCACGTCCAGGGGCGTTCCATGGAACCACGGATTCCGGACGGGAGCCTGTGCCTGTTCCGCAAGATACCGGCTGGATCCAGGCAGGGCAAGCTGGTGCTGGTGAGGCACCGCGGCGCCACTGAAAGCGGGGGCGAGTTCACAGTCAAGCGTTATCGTAGCGAGAAGGTTGTCACCGAGGAGGGGTGGCGTCATACCAAGGTGGTGCTGGAGCCGCTTAATCCGGATTATCCGGTGCTGGAGTTGGGACCGGAAGAGTTTCAGGTCATAGCTGAGTTTGTGCGTGTAATCCCGATCGAAGAGACTTAGGCCTGTTCGGTGGCGCTCAGCAGACGGAAGGCAGCCTCCAACGTTCGCGCGGCCGTGACCAGCGGGTCCGCCGGTGGATCCACCCGGATAGTGACCTTTGGCCCGGGACCGCTTGGCTGCCAGCGCGCCAGAAAGCGCTCAGACGGGAAGCCGGCAAAGATGGTCACGGTTGGCACCCCCAAGGCCGCCGCAGCGTGCTGGCCGGCGGAATCGTAGCCTACGTAGAGCCGGCTGGCCGCTACCCAGAGCGCGAACTGCGCAAAGGATCCCTCGAAGGTGCGAGCTTGCGCCGGCGATAGCTTGGCCCGGCGCAGAGCTTGCCTGACGCGCTCAGCTTCTTCGCCCCCGGGGCCGGTGTCTATCAGCAACGGTAGCCCACTTTCGGCCAGCCCCCGCAGCAGCTGCTCTTCGAAGGGGTCCGGAACCCGCTTGGCGAGATTCTCGCCCACCCCGAAGCTGACGCTGATGCCGGCCCACGGCTGTGAAATGCGCCCCCGGGGGGCGATCCAGGGCTGAAGATCGCCCACTCCGAAGGTCTGCCGGAGCCAGTCCGCTGTCAAGCTGCTGATGGACTCGGCGCCAGCGCCGCCCCAAGACCGACTTTCAAAGAAGTAGTAGTGCTCTTCCTGGCAGACCGGGAGCAGGCCTAATTGCGTCAGGCGGGAGTCCGGATCAATAACCAGCGAGCCTGGCGCGTCCAGCTGTTCTTTCAGCCTGAGGCTGGCGGCCAGCCTTTGCTCGAGGGGCGCCCGGCGAGCGTATTCAAGCGGCAGCCACTCCAGGCGAGGCTCGCCCTCGAACAGTTCACGGCTCTTGCGCCCTCCGACCAGCACCACGCGGCTGGCAGGGAAACGCGCCAGGGCAGCGCGCAGCGCCAGACTGGTGACGGCAATGTCGGCGCCCAGGGTAACGCGCGAAAGCACGAAGACGGTGCTGACCTTGCTTGCATCGCCCTCAAAGCGTCGCGGTCGGCGGATCCGGTAGTAGCGCTGCTCGAGTTCCTCCGCACTGAAGCTTGGGATCAGCCCGGCGATGACGCGGCTGAAAAGCCGCACGTATTCGAAGACGCCTTCCTCGGTGAAGCTGTCCGCCAGCGCTTCTATTTGGTGTAGCAGCGCAGCTTCATCGCCCTTCCAAGTACTTACCAACCAGCAACTCCAGTTTCTTGCGGGTAGCCTCGGGCACGGCCTTGGGGTCGGTAATGATGGCGTTGGCCAGAGCGCTCCCGCACTTGCAGGATCGTTCAGCGGGCAGAGAGGCGACGGTGCGCCTGACCACGCGCGCCGCGTTCTCTGCGTTTCGGTTGAGATGCTCGATGATTTGCTCGACGGTGACGGCGTCGTGCTCGGGGTGCCAGCAGTCGTAGTCAGTGACCATGGCCACGGTGACGTAGCAAATTTCGGCCTCGCGCGCCAGTTTGGCTTCCTGCAAGTTGGTCATGCCGATGACATCCATACCCCAGCGGCGGTAAAGCTCGGATTCGGCCTTGGTGGAAAAAGCCGGCCCTTCGATGCACAAGTAAGTGCCGCCGCGCTTGGCGCGGATGCCTTCCCTCAGGCAGGCCTCATAAACTAATTGGCTAAGCTGGGGACAGACGGGGTCGGCAAAGCTGATGTGGGCCACCAGACCTTCGCCAAAAAAAGTGGAAGGGCGGCCCCGGGTGCGGTCGAAGAACTGATCGGGGATCAGAAAATCCAAGGGCTGGTGCTCTGGCATAAGCGAGCCGACGGCGCTGAGGGAAATGATGCGCTCTACGCCCAGCAGCTTGAAGCCGTAAATATTGGCGCGGAAGTTGAGTTCGGAAGGCATCAGGCGGTGGCCGCGGCCGTGTCTGGCCAGAAAAGCGACCTGCCGGCCGGCGAGTCGGCCCACTATGTAAGCGTCCGAAGGCCGGCCCCAAGGGGTTTCCAGGGTGATTTCGCGGCTGGCTTCGAAGCCCTGCATGTTGTAAAGGCCGCTGCCGCCGATGACGCCGATTTCAGCTTGCTGTACGTTGCTGGCTGGCATAGAATCGACTGGTGCTCCTTAAGGTAGTGCTAATCGCGACCGATGGGATCTCAACCGCAAGGCGCGGGGATGATTTCTTCACGCACGGGATCCCAGCGCATGGTGCGGCCCTGCCGGTAGCTATCCACCGCCATGCGGCAGGCGATGGACACCCGGTAGCCCAGCTCAAACGGGCAACTGGGCTGCTTGCCGGTCCGGATGGCGTCGAGGAAATCCTGCATGTGCGCGTGAGGCAGGGTGCGTGTCTGGCCCACCATTTCAGCGCCGTCCGGGCGGTTGACCTTTTGGGGGAAGTAGCGGATTTGCTGTCCGCGGGAGATGGTGCCGTCGGTGCCCAGCACGTCCTCGGTGGAGCCCAAGTGATTGTTGCCGAAACCGGAGTCCCAGCTAAACAACAGCTCTTCGGCATGTTCCATGGCTACGTTCATGGTGTCCGGCACCTCCCGCCCATCCTTCCACAGGTAGATGCCGCCGGTGGCCGTGACCGCTCGCGGGATCTCCAGGTTGAGCGCCTTGTACCAAAAGGCTAGCTGGTGGCACATGTTCTCGTAAAAATTACCGCCCGAGTAATCCCAGAAATACCGCCAGTTGACGTAACGGTTCGGATCGAAGGGCCTTTCGGGCGCCTCGCCCAGGAAAGCCTTCCAGATTATATTCTCCGGGGTCATGTCGGGATAAACCGGGCGCGCCCACTGTGGTTTGCCGTGGGGCGTATTGCGGTACATGTGGGCGTGGATAGCGGTGATCTTGCCCACCCAGCCGGTTTTCAGGAAATTTATGGCGTCGGTCATTTGGCCGGACGAACAAGCCTGGTGGCCGATCTGGACCACGCGCCCGCTGGCTCGCCGGTAGGCGGCCCGCATGCGTTTGGCGTGTTCGAGGGTGAAGGCCATGGTCTTTTCCTGGTAGACGTGCTTGCCTGCCTCGAGTGCAGCCACGAAGTGCTCACAGTGCAGGTGCTGGGGGGTGGCGATGATCACGGCATCAATCGAGCGATCATCCAGCAAATACCGGTAGTCAAGATAAGTCTTGGCCGCCGGGGCCAGCTTCTTGGCTTCTTCCAGCCGGCGCGTATATACGTCGGCAAAAGCCGTCAGTTCGGTGTTGGCGCAAGCCAAAGCTTCGCGCGCAAGCTGCATGCCGCGATCGCCCGGGCCAATGATGCCCAGACGAATGCGCTCGTTAGCGCCAAGCACGCGGCTTGGCGCCAGACCACCGGCCAGGCCGGAAGCTACTCTTCCTATGAATCTGCGGCGTGAGTCCATGCGTTTTTCTCTGGATTTACATCTTAGCATTCAAGCCGGGGCGTGCGGCCGGTTCACAATTCGCGGGCAACTTTATTTCGCGCCTTTTCAGAGAGATGGCCGGCGGGGCTGGGGGTGGCTTGTTTCTGCCGTGCAATGGTCGAGCTAGAAGCAGTTCCCTGCGGGGACGCCCTGGAGGACGAACGCTGGTGGCCACCAGCCTGAAGGGTTCCCCTGCTGCGCCAGCTCGCGCGCCATACTATATTAGCTGCCGATGGATCTGCGCGCGGGCGTTCATCCGGTGCTCGAAGCCCTCCGTGCACGGCGCCCATTGGATCGCATAGTGATTGCCAGGGGCGCCGCCAGCCCCGCCATAAGGCAAATAATTGCCCTGGCTCGCGAACTTTCCATACCCGTGCGTTTTCAGCCGCGTGAAGTTTTGGATCGCCTGGTAGCGAATGCTCCCCATCAGGGCGTGATAGCGTTCGGGGCTCCGCTCGCTTACGCAGCCTTGGAGGACGTTTGGGATAAGACGCGGCTGCTGGTGGTCTTGGACGGAGTGGAAGACCCTCACAATTTTGGGGCTATCATTCGTACCGCGTATGCCGCGGGCGCCGGCGCCGTCTTGATTCCCCAGCGTCGCTCGGTAGGGTTGACGGAGACCGTGGCCAAGGCGGCGGCCGGCGCATTGGAGTATGTGAGTGTGGCGCGAGTCACCAACCTGAATCGCGCCCTGGACAGGTTAAAGGAACTCGGGTTTTGGATTTACGGGCTGGACGAGCGGGCGCCTGAGCCCTACCATAAGGTTGTCTATCAAACGCCCACGGCCATTGTGCTGGGCGGGGAAGGGCGGGGACTGCACCAGCATACGCGGGCGCGCTGCGATGTGTTGGTGAGGATTCCTGTGGCGGGTACTATTGCCTCCTTGAATGTGTCGGTGGCGGCCGGCATTGTCCTGTTTCACTGGCGACAGCAGCAGGCGCACCAAGACGAGCAAGGCTAAGGGTGTGTTCGCACGCGCGCCGTTTGCATCCAGGCTTCGGTTTCCTCCCACGAGCGCAGGCCTTCGGTAGCCCCCACCTGTTGCACCGCCAGCGCGGCCGCCGCGTTTGCGAAGCGAGCAGCCTCCCAGCGGGACAGGCCACGCAAAGTGGCGGCCAGGAAGGCTCCGGCGAAGCAATCCCCGGCACCGGTGGTATCTGTGGCGGCGACGTCGAAGGCGGGCACTGAGTACAGGCGTCCTACGCTCCAGACCGCACAGCCTCGTGGCCCCAGTTTGAAAACGACCTCGCGGCAACCTCGCTCGGCGAGAACGCGTGCTGCCTGCTCCAGATCCGCCGTCCCGGTTAACCCGAGCGTTTCTTCCTCGTTGACGAAGAGCAGGTCAACCCAAGGTAAAGCAGGCCCGAGATCCAGCATCCACCGCCCGTCTTGATCCCAGCCGGTGTCCAGCGAAGTGATCAAGCCCGCAACCCGGGCGCAACGCAGCCACTCAGCCCCATGCCGCCGCAGGTTAGGGGCGGCGAAAAGGTTGGCCAGGTGAAAGTGAGTCATACCGGCCAGCATTTCGCCGGTCAGCTCGGGTGGGCCTGCGAAAGCTTCCAGGCTGGCGCCGGGTGAGTGCAGCAGGAAGCGGTCGCCGCGCCGGTTAATCAAGGAAACCGAGGTGGCGGTAGGAAGCTGAGAACGGCGCACGGCAGTGAGGTCCACGCCGGCTGCGGCCAGCCGTGCTAACAGAGTCTGCCCGGCTGGGTCCGAGCCCACCCAAGCCAGCAGGCGCACCCGCGCTCCTAACACGGCTAGCGCGTAGGCGGTGTTGGATCCGTTGCCGCCCATAGTGTGCCGGATTTGTTCCACCCAACAGGTGGTGTTCCAGCGCAACTCGTCCACCGCACGCACCAGCACGTCGAAGACCGCATTGCCGCAGCAAAGAACCCCGCTCACTTTCCGTATGCCTCCCTCAGGGCGACGTCATTGCTTCCAAGAAAGGCCGGCCCAACGGCCAGCGGCCGTGCACGCGGGGACCTTGCTGCTCGAAGGCACCCGCGGTAAGGACGCCGCTTAGATCGCGTGGATTAGGCTGCCGGTGCTCGCGCGCCAGCATTTCGCGCAAGGCTTCGGTGAGACCTTGCAACTGGGCCAGCAACCCCGCAGCTTGCCCGAGGGAGCGGCAAGTCACCTGCATGTGAAGATCCAAGTGATCACCCGCGGGGACCGCGTAAAAAACCAGACGTTCCGCGTCGGCCAGAGCCCGCGCGAACAGGTGAGTCCCGGTGGGCAGGGTTTGCGCCGAAGCCAGCGTTTTGCCGGGAAGCATGGCCCACACGGGGGCTGGTGGAATTTCTTCGTCGGCCACCTTGCGCCAGCGATTATGCAAGCGCGCCGCAGCCCAACTGTCCTGGCTCACTGCCAGTGCCATCACGTCGCGGCGGAGGGGAAAGTAGGAGATCCGCCGCTCCGGGCGGCTGCCGGTGACGCGGCAGAAAGTATTGTGGCAGTTGCCCCCCTGGGAGGCCACGAAGCGATTCAGCGTTGGCCAGTCAAAGCGACCCCGCAACAGGAAAAAATTGCCGCCGGGCTGAAAGGCTACCAGCACCGCATCCAAATCCTGGCGCGGATCAAAGCCGCTGCTCTCTGCGAACGCGCGATATTCGGGTTCTTCGTCCAGGCGCGAAAAGGCAAACCATTCCAGCACCCCGGCGCGGCGGAGGCTGTTCAAGTCGGCGTATACGACCACGCCCTCCTCAGGCGGCAGGCGCGCCAACCAGTCGTTCAACGAGCGCCCATGGGAACGCAGGTAGGCGACCAGCGCGATCAGGCCGGCGCAACCGGCGGCCAGCAAGGCCAGCACTAGCGGAGCAGGTACCCGCCGCTTCACAATGCCAGCTTACACCGCCACGGCAGGCGCGCGCGCCTGCTTCCACAGCTCGACGTACGGCCTCAGTTGTTGCATCAACTCAGCGAAGCCGGCCAGGTTGAGCGACTGGGCGCCGTCGCTGACAGCCTTATCCGGGGCAGGGTGAACCTCGACCATCAGCCCGTCGGCGCCAATGGCCACGGCGGCCCGAGCCAGCGGCGGCACCAGGCTGCGCTTGCCTGTGGCGTGGCTGGGATCCACGATCACGGGCAGATGTGTCAGCTCGTTGAGCACGGCCACAGCGGTAATGTCGCAGGTGTTGCGGGTAGCGGTTTCGAAAGTGCGGATTCCGCGCTCGCACAGGATCACACTGGAGTTACCGTGAGCAACTATGTACTCGGCTGAGAGCAGCAGCTCGTGTATGGTGGAGCTCATACCGCGCTTTAGCAATACGGGCCGGCGAGACCGCCCCACAGCCTTCAGCAGAGCAAAGTTTTGCATGTTGCGGGCGCCCACCTGCAACACATCGGCGTATTCGGCCACCAGCTCGACGTCGGCGTCGCTGATGACTTCAGTGACGATGGCCAGGCCGGTTAGCTGCTTGGCCTTGCGCAGCAGCTTCAGTCCTTCGCCTTCCAGGCCCTGAAAATCGTAAGGCGAAGTCCGGGGTTTAAAGGCGCCCCCGCGCAGCAAGCGTGCGCCTGCGCGGGCCACCGCCTCTGCGGTCTGCAAGATCTGGCGCTCAGATTCCACCGCGCAGGGCCCGGCGATCACCACGAAATCCTCCCCGCCGATTTCGACCCCGTTGACACGCACCACCGTGCGCTGGGGACGAAACTCGCGGCTGACAAACTTGTAAGGGGTTGAGATGCGCACCGCGGTTTCCACGCCGGGCATGGCCTGTAAGGATTCCAGGCAGGCGGTGACATCGCCCGTGCCTATGGCCCCGATCACCAGACGCTCCTCGCCCTGGATGGTGTGCACCCGGTAGCCGAACTCGCGTATGCGGCTACAGACGGCTTCGATTTCCTCCTGGGTGGCGTCCACCTTCATGGATATGATCATGTCCATGCCTCCTCTCACTTGAGGACCTCCGTCGCCGGCAGGCCGCCCCGCAAACCGGGCAAATAAAAAACCCACTCCTCCGAGTGGGTTGGCTTGCCGGAAACTTGTTTTCTAACGGACCGCCAACGCCACTCTAGCGGGCGCAGCTAAAGCGCCAAAATCGCCAGGCGTAGACGTTGGTCGCGTCCATCAGAGACTTCTCAGTATAGCCTGCCGGCTCGCCGGCTGCAAGCCGCTGGCGGCCGCAGCCTTTCCTGCCCAGGCACATGCTGACCCACCCCGGCTGAGGTTGTTGACCGAGCAAATGTGGAGGCAATTCCAACGCAAGCTACAAAGCTTGGGTTTGTCCCCGAAGCCGAAGCGTA